>Ga0099822_1008464_pt1 | contig 13145 bp, 10 predicted proteins | sample CowpeawhiteBW_FD_76839 | JGI IMG/M metagenome (GOLD analysis project Ga0099822, IMG submission 76839) | Root nodule microbial communities of legume samples collected from California USA - Cow pea white BW | ecosystem: Host-associated > Plants > Roots > Nodule | place: USA: California | collected... | reverse complement strand
TTTTTTTTTTTCCTTTTGGTTTTTCTTTCTTTCCCTTTTTCCCTTTTTCTTTTTTTTTTTTTCTTTTTGTTTTTCTGGGTTTTTTTTTTTTTTTTATCCTTCTTTTCCTCACTGCAATAACACTTTACTTTTCTCCTGCAACTCCAATCCATATATATGAATGGATCTCCCAATGTTTGCATTTTGAGGGAGATCCATCACCCCCTCTTTCTCCTTCCTCTAGATCCACTAACCCCATCTTCAATTTTCCCTTTTCACCATTTCTACTTCACGCAACCTACTTCATAAAGTAACTGCTTCTGTTTACTTCCACTAACATCCTCACTGGAATTTGTTGGAATTCCCATTATGAAGAACCAGATGCACCCACTTTTCATGTTTTTAGTGTGCTTTTGCTTCCAATGGATCAAGCAAATATATGTAATATTCGCGTTTCTTGTGTTCCCTGCACTTACTTCGTCTCATCATCCTTGATTCACTCGCTTTGGTTTGTCCACATGCTCGTTTCACTCACTCCTATGCTTCTTTTTGCGGAATGAATCAACACCTGTTAACTCTTTTGTTTTTATTCTGTCATTCTTTTCCAGAAAACACAGCATTGCATTTCCTTTTCCCTGTGTTTGCACTTTTAATCTGGTTTCTCTAACTGAATATGATTGCTCTCAATTTTTAGGAAAACAAAACAAAAAAATACGAGTTTACTTCATTGAGCTTTCCTAAGATTTTTTTTTTCTCTTTAGATAAATATGGATGATCTATCCATATTGAGTGTTGAATTATGGCTAAAATTCCATTTCAATATTCTTTTCCATTCCACTGTTTTGCAGTATTACTTTGAGTACCGCTTCAACAAACTGGTACTGTTTCTTAATAGCGCCTCTTCTGCGCTGCTTTGAAAAAGTCTGATGGGTTCAAGATTCCCATCTCATCAGCTCAGCAATGGCCTGTATGTATCAGGCCGGCCTGAACAGCCAAAAGAAAAGCCTCCGACAATGAGCTCAGTTGCAATGCCTTATACTGGTGGTGACATCAAGAAGTCAGGAGAATTAGGAAAAATGTTTGATATCCCCATGGATGGTTCTAAATCTAGAAAGTCTGGTCCAATAAATAATGCTCCTTCAAGAACAGGATCATTTGCAGGTGCTTCTCACTCTGGACCTATAATGCAAAATGCCGCAGCTCGTTCTGTTTATATTACATCTGGTAATGTATCTGCTGGAGGCATATCTGCTTCAGCCTCAATGAAAAAGACCAACTCGGGTCCGTTGAATAAACATGGGGAACCAGTGAAGAAGTCTTCTGGCCCCCAATCTGGTGGAGTTACACGCCAAAACTCAGGTCCAATACCTCCAGTTCTTCCTACAACTGGTCTTATCACATCTGGCCCATTAAATTCATCTGGGGCTCCAAGGAAAGTGTCTGGTCCATTAGATTCTACAGGATCAATGAAATCACACGCTTCTTTTGCAGCACACAATCCTGCTGTAACCAATCTCAGTCTAGATGACGAATTTTCCTTCAGGAAGAACTTCCCAAAGCCAATATTGTGGTCCGTGATTCTGATTTTTGTAATGGGATTCATTGCTGGTGGTTTTATTCTTGGAGCTGTTCGCAATGCCATTCTCCTCATTGTTGTCGTAGTTCTTTTTGCTGCGGTTTCTGCATTATTCACTTGGAATAGTTGTTTTGGAAGGAAAGCCATTGTTGGTTTCATTTCCCGTTATCCTGATGCAGAGCTTAGAACTGCCAAGAATGGGCAATTTGTGAAGGTTTCTGGGGTATGTAACTTTGAACCACTCATACATGTATAATACAGTTAATTAAGTGAGTGACCGCTGGAAAAACAGTACTGCAAACACGCACATGCACACCTAACCACCCACGCTTTAATTATTTAATTCTTCATCTGTTGCTTGGTGTATGTTGCTTTTATGTGACATACATCAATGAATTGAATGGTTGGCTCATGTCACCTGTCATGTTGTCTATATTGTTTATATATGCCTCAATGATAGAAATAGATTTGTAATTAATTCTACCATTTGAAGGTGGTTACCTGCGGTAATGTTCCTCTAGAGTCCTCCTTTCAAAAAGTTCCTAGATGTGTTTATACATCCACAAGCTTGTATGAATATAGAGGATGGGATTCAAAAGCAGCAAACCCGAAACATCGTCGCTTTACATGGGGACTTCGATCAGCTGAGGTAATTGCATTAATCTGTTCAGTCTTCAGATTGCCAAAATTTCAAATTTGATAAAATATTCAGGATTTCTTGATATACAATTACCATGGAAGTGAGTTAGATGGTGTGTTTTCCAATTGAATATACAGGAACTGTTGAGAGAGAAACAGAGGCATTTACTGAACTCTATGTTGATTGTACAATCACAACAAAATACTGGATGTATTATTTTAATAAGGAAGGTTTTGCAAAATATAGAAAATGTATATTATTTTAATTTTAATACATGGATCACAATTTCCCTAGTTACATGAACTGACTAATTATATACTATGAATTTGGGCCTAACTACATCTTATATAGTTATGTACAATATACAATGAACCTGGACACCAAACTATGCTAATTACATATCCAACCCCACCCGAACCTAGAGAACATAGATAATATTGTTCATATGAACCAATCTTGCTACCTAAATAGCTTATCTCTGAGAGGACTGCATTGATAATTGTATCTTTGGAGTTCATAAAGCTAGTGATAATATCTCCTACTAAAATATTTTCCTTGATGAAGTTGTAGTTTACCTCGACGTGGATTGTCCTGTCATGTATTTCTTTACCTGAAAAACAGCTTAATTGTCACTTAGATGAGCTTTTGAATTTTGCAAAACTTTCCTAAAGTGAAGTTCTTCCATAAGTTGTTTCCCTTAGATGAGGTTGCAAGTAGAGGAAGCCATGGCTTCACATTCTACTTTTTCACTTGATCTTGTGACCACACTTTGTTTCTTATTCTTTCTGGCAATCATATTATCCCTAATGAGTACACCATTCCCAAAGGAAGAGCTGCTCATAAGTAGGGGAGCATGCCTGCCTGACATTTATGAGTATGTTATTATACATGTATGTCCTTTATCTTCATGTATAAGCTTTTTCTAACATACTTCACGGTACAAATCATAACAGCTTAAAAGACTTTCACGTACGAAATGCAAGAATCAGTGACCACCTTCCCGGCAAAAGGGATGTTTGGATGGGTAACCATAAAGTAGTTGTAATTCTTAGAATTTGAACCTATGGCCAAACTCAACCCCTCAAAAATGAATTGAAGAGATAGTTTCCTAGGTTTATAAACATTATTTTAGCCATGTCTCAAGGCAATGTGAAACTAAACATACCCTTTCAAGACTGCAATTAATGCCGCCCACAGTGGCTGCAATTAAGTGGACTAGGGGGAACTTTGATAAGTCAGCTTTCCGAGACCCCTCATGCCCAGAGCTATGGATTTGGAGTGTGGCAGTGCAAGTGGCCCACTAATGAATCCAGGATACCATCATTTAAACCCTATTTAATATCATAAAATCAGCTTATAAGATAAGAATTATTTAAACTTTGTAAACACTATCCAAGGCATATCTTTAGGAGATGTGAGACTAAACACACCTTCGTGAGGCTGCAATCAAAGCAGACCAAAGAGTCTGCAATTGAGGCTGGTTCGGATTTACTGCTATCAAGCGACACTCCAACACTTTTTGACCAATCTTTTATATTAACTGTTATGTAATATAAAATCATTTGGAGAGTAATGCCATCAGTAAAGAAAAAATGTTAGTTCTTAGATTGATCAGAAGCATAGTAGTCGGTAGTGGGATATGGCATTGCTATAGCAAAGTAGTGATGGGGACTGGCCATAGAATTCAATTGGCATAGGGACTTCACTTGCAACAATCATTGTGGCCAAAATAGTGTCTTTTCTCGCACTATGGCAACATTACTAAGATGGCCTTCAATTCAAACCATTCTTTTTACCCTTGAGAAATTTTAGGGCTTTTGTTTTGGGGTAAACTTGTGACCTTCACCCTCTCCCCCTTTTCCACTGCATTTTTTATTCAGAAACATCATAGGGTTCGAAACCCTTCCTAGTTCTTCTCCATTCATACACTCAAAAGTCACTTTTGTTTTGACATCTGGTCATTCACACTTATCAGGTCTGTGTTACCTTTTTGTGTTGGTATCCTGTTTCTTTTTCCTTAAGATTCCACTCTTATATTCTCCTAATTTTTAATGTATTTTGTTTGTGTTTTTTATTAATTTCACTGTCATCTTTCTTTTTTTTGACTTCATTCCTATCTTCTTATTACTCTTAGATTGGTGGTGATTGTGTGTAAACGATGACTTATTTATCATGAATTTCTTTTTTGGTTTTTAGTATTTATATATGTGGTATATATTATTTAGTTTATAGTATACTATTTAAAAGAGAGGACATCTTGCTTTCCACCATTTTTCTATAGCATTTTTGGAGTTGACCACTTCCTGCCAATATCTGGGATTGATGACTATGATGAGTATGGCCATTTACTCTAGCAACAATGACAATGGTACATTCTAACTAGGAACCAGAAAAGGATGGAGATGCAACTAATGGTTGATGAAGACACTAACACAAATGATAGTCTTTCACTAGTTCTCCAACACAGGAATGATTAAAGCCTATGGCTCCTATTATTGTGAAGGGAATCAGCCAGGTTTTTCAAGTGCCTGAGAGCAGGTGAACCAGGGTGAGATTCTGGTTGCTTAAGCCTTAAGATTATGGTGTTGGGCTTGGTCTCAAGCTCTAAAGCACTTTCAAAAAGAGTTGAAATGGAAGCAATGGGAAAGAAGAGTGAAGAAGAGATGATCATTGATGAGTGAAAATAGTGTACATGTTATATTCTAACAAGGGAACAACACAACGAGCACCTAAAGAACATTACCTGAGGTTTGACCCTAACTTATTTACATTGTAATAAAATTATCAAACATAGAGTGCTAACAAATTAATGTTCCATTATAGTCATCGAATATTGGTGAATCCAATGACATTCACGGCTCTTCCGTTGAGCTCTAACTGAAAGGATACTGAAAATTTTGGTTTGTAGGAGCTTCTTGCACAATTTATTTGAAGTTATTGAGAGTAAAAGGCATTGTTATTTTTATTATTTATCTGTAGTTCTATCTAGCCTTCTTTTGAAGCCAGAAAAAATGTAAATATTATCCTAAGTGACATAAAAAGAAGTTCTTGCAGTAGTTTCACTTCTGACACTGAATGTACTTCTTGTTTTTAATCGAGGAATATGATGGTGTGGGCTTTTGATAATGACATTCTGCTCTTTGACTACTAAGAATATTCTTACTCTCATAGGTATATCTTCACGCTCGTGTGATACTTGCATTGTGTGTGTGCCTGTGTGGATTGGATTCTGATCTAGTTGATTTAAGCTTTCCACTATCACCTTATTTGAACTGTTTTCGTATGTTGGGGGAACAAGAATTTCATGTTGGATTGGATGGCAAAAACTAATTATATTCTTGAGAGGACCAAACTTTAAAACTGTATGCTCTTTTTCACAAATAAAAATATATGCAAGTATGTTTTAGAAAAGCTTTTATCTTTGCAGCCCCCCACCTAAATGTGGCTAGACTGCACTAGGATGCACTTCGTGTATTGTGAATTTTGCAGGATAACATGTGAAACTTAAAAATTTATATTCACTTGCCTTTCATTTTATTCAATGCAGAGGCATGTGGTGGACTTCTATATCTCTGATTTCCAATCTGGCCTGAGAGCATTGGTTAAAACAGGCTATGGTGCAAGGGTGACTCCTTATGTTGATGATTCCATTGTTATTGATGTTAATCCAGCCAATAAAGACATGTCCCCTGAATTTCTTCGATGGTTGGGGGAGAGAAAACTTTCTAGCGATGATCGTATAATGCAATTAAAAGAAGGGTAACATACTTTATCTTGTTGATTGCAAAAATGCTTCTAGCAAATAAAGTTGGGATAACTCAAGATTATGTAATTGTCATGATCTTTTTGTAGGTACATCAAAGAAGGTAGCACGGTTAGTGTAATGGGGGTTGTTCAAAGAAATGACAATGTGCTTATGATTGTTCCTCCACCTGAGCCTTTGACTACGGGATGCCAATGGGGCAAATGTATATTTCCAGCTAGCCTTGAGGGTATTGTTTTGAGATGTGAAGATACGTCAAAGATTGATGTCATTCCAGTGTAGTTATCCTCTCTGGTAACCTCGTAGGTATTCCTCTTTAATGAAATATGTCTTCCCATGTCCAAAATGATGGTGGTGGTGGTGGTGGTTGTTTGTATTTTGTAAGCATATACGCGTTGTTGGTAAGTGTGATGATTCTGCCATTGGTATGGTGATTTCTTTTTCCTCCACACTCAACTCCTAGTTTGTTGTATAGCTAATGGAAATTCTTATTCGTCTATTTTTCTGAAGGATTTTATACTTTTTAATGGACGTGGTTTCATATAGTGAGAAGTTTTGTGTATTCAGAAATACTCTGTTGTTTGAAACTGTCAAGGGAATCTATCATACACGATTTGTGAATTATCTGATGCTGAACTGCGGATAAAATATTGAATATAGCCAATAGCCAAAACGGCTTTATTTGCTTGAATCATATGATTTAACCTCCTGCTGCAAATTTTGAGTATTGGTGAAATTTATCAAGGAGTAACATATTATATCACATTTTTCTTTCATTCTCCTCCATCCGAAGGTGAATACTGAAAGTTAAAACTTGAGAATTATATAGACCTGAGTTATGTCTTTCGCACAGTAACACGGAATTGATAATTTTCATTACATATTTGATCTGTCATACGTTTTAACGGATCAGGGAAGGCGATAATAGGTAATATTATTTTATTTAATCATGAAAATGCTTTTTATAAAGCATGTGTTGCTATATATAAAATGAAAGAATTCAATATCATAAAAACCTAGTTAGAAATTGAGTAAATTCAAAGACAGAAATAATACAAATACGTAAGTGAAATGAACAGTGATTAAATTACTAACGATTCTTAATAGCTATTAGGAATAAATAAGGTGAGTGAAACGTGTAGTGAAGAGAAGGGTGAGTAAGAAAGAAAAGAAGCAACGTGTTGAGTGGTGGTAGTTTGTGGTGTGACACATACACAACAGTAACCGAGTGACATACGTGTACATAAGCTACCACAGAGTGAAGGAGAAGAAGACTAAGAATGAATTTTGCCGCCATGGATAAGGAGCACACGTCGGTGAGAGTGTTACTGTTGGTGTTGTTGCTTATGGTGTGGTTCTGTGTCTGCAGTGGTAATGCAGATGATGAAGAGCAGAAGAGAAAACCATCCTTCTGGGAGTGGCAGAAACTAAGAATTGCTTATTCTGCCTATTCAGGACTTTTTTTTCCTAATGGTTGGTACAATACGCTTAAACAGCTTCTCAATCACGCATATCTCCGTTTGTTTCCTCCAAATATAGAGTAAGAGTGCACTCAGATGATTCTTTCTTCATTAATTTGTTGTGTGGCCATGAATCGATTATTAATGGTGTGATGTTTGAAACAGTTTTAGAAGAGAAGACAAAGGAGCAGCTGAAGTCAATGTCAAGAACTCCTTCTCTCAATCTGATGCTGATACCAAAATACACAAAGAACTTTGATCTCATTTATTTTTTTCTGTTGCTGTTGTTATGTAACTATAAATATTTGTAACAACTCTTTCTTAGTGTTATTAATGATACTGCTGTTTAAGTGAATATAGTATCAAAAGTGTGTCCCACGAGTTACCGGGAAACTACAAAATAAGATGCATGTGAGCTTCACACTTATAAATTAATTAGCTAATTAATTAACAGAAAAAATATCATAAATATGTAATGATTTTTTGTAGTTAAAAATTAAATGGGAGAAAATAAAGACTTATACTTTAAAAATGGAAAATTGGAAGTAGATTTTATTGACGCAGAAAAAATAATGAACGGTGGGGATTTGAGCGGAGATGGGATTGGGCGGATAGGATGGATTGAGAGTGGAAAGTGAGTGAGAGTGTGGACTCGGAGTGATATATGGCAGGGTCGTCTCTGAGTCCGAACGAATGTGTGATCTGTGTGAGTTTGCTGAGAGAGAGAGAAGAAGAGTCAATCGGAGAAGATGAAGAAGAAGACGATGGTGCAGTCGAAGTCCGGCAACGGCAACGGCAACAGTGACACCGTGCATTCACCGATTGTCACTTATGCTTCCATGATTTCACTTCTCACGCTCTGTCCTCCATTTGTGATTCTACTGTGAGTTAAACCCTAATCGTTTTCCCTTCGCCATTGTTGTTATTGTTGTTGATTTCAATTCAGTATGATCAAATCTGATCTGAATGCATGCAGATGGTACACCATGACTGGTGCTGATGGATCTGTTACTGAGACGTGGAATTATTTGAAGCAGAATGGGGTACATGGCTTCCTTCAAATATGGCCCAGACCAACTGCTACTGCTTGCAAAATCATTGTGGTCTATGCTGTGTTTGAAGCAGCGCTTCAGCTCCTTCTGCCCGCCAAAACCGTTTACGGCCCTATTTCTCCAACTGGACATCAACCTGTCTACAAGGTCAACACACCTCACACCTCTCTCCAAATCCATGCTTTCACTTGTCAAATCCTTACTTTACTTCACTTCACTGACCAGTCTCCCTTTTCCATTCTTCAGGCAAACGGTGTGGCGGCGTATTTAGTTACCTTGATTACTTATACTGCCCTTTGGTGGTGAGCCTTTTACGCCTCGACATTCTCTTTCTTCTAACTGTCATTGTCTCCATCTTCAATATTCTCTGTTATCTTTCAAAAGGGCATCTTAGTAGTAGTCACATTCAATTTTTGCACAAAAACTAGTAGTCAGTAACCGATAATAGAAATTTGAAGACACGCTGTTCGGATTATTCGGAATTACTAATAATGTCCATTGAATATGTTGGGTTGAACAAAAAGAAAAAAAATGTTACTTTCCTTTTGAATTTATCAGTTTCATCAAGGAAGGTTTGTTTCTGTGCTTTTGTAGGGTAATGCAAACCATTACAAATTAAGTTGAATTTCCCTTTGTTCTTCTGTAAGATGACTGTTGTTACTTTCCTGCTTTACAAGTTTTTTTCTGCAGAGCAGGGTGTTTTTGTCTCTTACTTTTTCTTTGACGAACCACATGTATTTTTTTTATGCATTTTTCAGGTTTGGGATATTCAACCCTACAGTTGTTTATGATCATTTGGGAGAAATATATTCAGCACTCATCTTCGGAAGCTTTGTCTTCTGTATTTTCTTATACATAAAAGTGAGGCAAAAATAGCAGAAATTACGAACTATCTGTTACCTATTAATTTGAATGAATTTTCTGATCTTCGTTATGTATGCTAGGGTCATTTGGCACCATCTTCAACAGATTCTGGCTCATCTGGAAACATAATCATTGATTTTTACTGGGTAAACCCCTTTGCTTTGGCTAAACAGTTTTATACCAATTATCTTCTTTGATGTCTGTTTATTTCGATTGAAAATAGCCAAGATTGCAAAAAGTGATTGATTGCATGATGAATCTGCGTAAACCGGTTTATATGATTTGTTGGTATCAGATGTGGGTATGATTGAAGAGTCTTTCTTTGAAATTACCTGAGAAGGCATCTTGCATTTAAGTTCTTATAGAAAATCACAACCTTTTGATCTTATAGTCTCACTGAAAGTGCACTCGTGAGTGATGCTACAATTGATCTTTTGAAACTCTTATTGTAGGAATGTCTCGATGTTTTTGTGATTGTAATTCCCACTTTTGTTACATAAGAATAAATTGCTTGAGTAAAAATCGGTTCGCTTGTGCTGTGTTTTACATTAAGAATTAAGTTCACCCTTTTTGTAAATAATAGCATTCTAATGTCTTGTCATTGTTGCAGGGGATGGAACTCTATCCGCGCATTGGAAAATATTTTGACATAAAAGTTTTCACGAACTGCAGATTTGGAATGATGTCATGGGCAGTTCTTGCATTGACCTACTGTATAAAACAGGTTGGGTCTCATAATGTTTCTTTTCATAAATATTGAAGTCAATTAAATACCAAACTGTGTCTGCTGCTTATATGAGCTGTGGTTTGTTGATTGTGCTACCCGGTTGCAGTTCCTTAGTTGCCCTGGTGGCACCAACTTATCACCACCATGAGTAGGATGTGTGATGGATACAGTACTAGATGAATCAAGAACTTAAATTTGTTTCATAAACATATCTTGTGATGTTTCCTGCGTTCGTTAATTGTATAATTTTGTATTCTTGTATTGACAGTATGAAGAAAATGGAAAAGTATCGGACTCAATGCTTGTAAATACTGCACTAATGCTAGTATATGTTACCAAGTTTTTCTGGTGGGAGGCTGGATATTGGAACACAATGGATATTGCACACGATCGAGGTTTACATGTGTCCTATTCTTGTTTCTGTTGGACATACCTGCTCTATTCTTTTGTGTTACTATTTTGTACTTTTGAAGCAAGGTTATTAAAGGAGAAAATAAGTTTTTGGGGGGATGGGGGGTGCTGTAATTGTATCCATTTGAAGCCTTTTTTCTGATTAGAAAAGAATTGTTATTATTAGATTTCATAGGTTATTAAAATTATATTTTTTTGCTAAATTCATTATGCGTGTTACTTAATCTCAGCACTGAAATCTTGCAGCTGGATTTTATATTTGCTGGGGTTGCTTGGTGTGGGTTCCATCTGTGTATACATCTCCTGGAATGTACCTTGTCAACCATCCCGTAAATCTCGGCATTGAGGTACCATCTGCATCCTGTTTGTGATGCTTATCTGTTGTAGTCCAATGGCAATGGGGAACAAGAAGTGAAGTTAGTGGAGTTGCCTGCAAAGTTTTTCTTATTTTTATCCTTTTTAATTTGACTTTTCTGAAAACTTTCATTTTTGTCTTCCAGCTAGCGATCTCAATTTTATTGGCTGGCATTCTTTGCATATTCATCAACTATGACTGTGACAGGCAAAGGCAAGAATTTCGTAGGACAAATGGAAAAAGCACGGTCTGGGGAAAAGCTCCGTCAAAGGTGTAGTACCTAGTATTTGCTGTCTAAATTTCATTTGAGCTCTATTTTCTTTAGAATGTATGTCAGAGAAAGCTTACACAGATATTTGCCAATAGGCTTTTATATAAGGTAGACATAATGAATACTTTTGCAGATAGAGGCCTCGTATACCACTACTACTGGGGAAACTAAAAGAAGCCTTCTTTTAACCTCTGGATGGTAAGTTTTCACTTATATTCCTGTATGCTTACTGAGAAGTGAGACCATACCTGCATCCTCTCTCTGATTGAGGGGTTTATGTTCACCATTTGTTGGGCTTGATTATGGACATTTGAGGCTTTTTTTAGGAGATGGCAATTGATTTAATAGGTCCTAATTCTATAAAAAGTGGGGTGCTTTTAATTTCTGTAACTCGTCTTTTATATCTGACCTAATGTTGTTTGCGTAGAGTACTCTTTTATTTTATTTTTTTCAGAATAAAAAAATGCCCGTGTTTTAAAAAAATATACCTTTGTCTTAGAAGAACTACCAATTCTCAATTCTCTTATTACGTTGGTACCTGCAGGTGGGGATTATCCCGTCATTTTCATTATGTCCCTGAAATACTGGCAGCTTTCTTCTGGACAGTCCCAGCTCTTTTTAATCATGTAAGGGTGTCTTTTTTCTTTGTACAAGTTGAAGCTTGGAGAGAATGTTGACCTGAGTTTTCTTTTCCATTGCAGTTTTTGCCTTACTTCTACGTGATCTTTCTTACCATCCTTCTCTTTGATCGAGCAAAACGAGACGATGATCGATGCAGATCCAAGTAAGCGTTCAGTTCAATTATGCTATCTGTTGACGTTACCTCTTGTATGGTTTTGTTTCCCGAACACCCTCTTTAGCCTGAACTACGTTGTTTTTTACTTGCATCTTAATGGTGGGATACATAGGCATGATTTGTGTAGCATTATGAAATCAACACAACGGTAGCCCAGTGGAATTGTACTGTTTCGTAAGTGTGCATGCAAATAACAGTATTAAAAAAATAATAATAATCTTGAGCACATCTCAATATAAAGTGGTAGTTCTGGCAAAAGAAACAAATTTATAAGATCGTTTCTATCCATATTGCTAGCAATTTGTTTTCCATAAAAGTAGAACAATTATAAAGAATAAAATGAATGGTTCTTCAAAACCATTATTTTATTAATGATGAAATCATTTACATTGTCTGAAATTGAAATTGGAAGAGTCTTTCGTTCTTCTGGATCATCACCATTGCAAATGAAGTTGAAAATTTTCATTGCATGCAGGTATGGCAAGTACTGGAAACTATATTGCGACAAGGTACCCTACAGAATAATTCCAGGAATATACTGAAAAATGATTATCTGGTCCCAATTGGCTTTTTATGCCATGTGAAAACTAAGAACACCATCTGTTGTCTTATATTGTTACAGCCTTTGCTTGGTAGACGAATGTTAGAGTAGACTTTATATGAGGAATATTAATTATTGAACCACAATTTTTTATCTAATGCCGGAACTTGATTTTGGGATCCAGCTGTGTTGATTTGTTTATCTATCATGTTCTCTGGCAGTGATGTGTGAGAAAGGTTGCGATGCTTAGTGCAATTTAGTCTGGTTTAAATTTTTTACCTCTTCAATCATAAAACCACATGAAAGTATTTGATGATTGAAATGAAAAATGTTCTTTTGGATGATTGAACAAAAAATTATTTGATGACACTAAAAAATAACTTATGATATTAGGATAATATTTGTTTAGTAGTAACCAAGATGCATTAGAGTGTACAACATATAGACTATGTAAAGAGCAAGATTGTATTAAAATTTGATTCAACGGCTCCCTGTTTCAAAACTTTCCCAATATAATATTCATTCATTTCTTTTTCTCGGGAATCAATATCCGTTTTTCTTGAGAGCTCTTAATATATTTACATTATATATATATATATATATATATATATATATATATATATATATATATATATTAAAATAGTTTTTATATACTATCTTTTTTATATATTTTATATATATATTTTAACAATATATTATTATATTTATAT
>Ga0099822_1008460_pt1 | contig 13148 bp, 7 predicted proteins | sample CowpeawhiteBW_FD_76839 | JGI IMG/M metagenome (GOLD analysis project Ga0099822, IMG submission 76839) | Root nodule microbial communities of legume samples collected from California USA - Cow pea white BW | ecosystem: Host-associated > Plants > Roots > Nodule | place: USA: California | collected... | reverse complement strand
TTTTATATATATATATATATATATATATATATATATATATATGCTTTTCCATTAAATTTTAATACTTGTTTCTTTGCTTATGTTTATTATGGTTTGATCACTCAGATTAATATTTGATTCATTAGGTATTTGAAAATATCTTTTGTAATCTAGAACTGAAACAAAATACCTAATGAAGCTTGTATCTAGAAATACAGCTTGACTCATTAGTTGTCTTTAACCCTAGTTGTTAAAGCAAGTTTGTTTGTTAAGAGCTCAAAAAACTGACTATTAATAAGGAAACTTAAGCTTGTTCTACCAAGGGTTTCAGTAAACTTGCAGGTTGACTTTGACATTAAGATGGAAAGAAGTTGAATGAATAAGTCCATGAGAGTGAAGTCAGTGAAATCTAACCCCAACAATAACATTCCATTTCATTTCTAATTTTTTCTATCTTCTAAACATTGATAAAATTCCAATGTTGTTTTTAATTGTTTTTGCATAGTTTTAAATTTCTTGCACATAACACAAAATGGAAACATTCTTTAGTCTAAATTAGTTATTGATTTTATAGTTGGCTAGTATTGCACAAGTCCCTTAGCAATACTCAGACTTAATAATTACTATTTGTACGACTTGGTACACTTGCCAAGGAGTTAATAACATAAATACAAAAATATAATTGTCCCATAAGGATATGAAGTATAATGTGACCCATCTCAAACTAACATGGAAGAAATTCTCGTGTACGCATGAATACAGTACACTGAATGACTACGATTTTATTATATAGCACTTCAAAATAAATCTTACAAAAGACTTAACTTTGGTGTCATGAGTTGTGTTGTAGTTAGATTGTTGTATGGCTTAATTTCTCTGGACATGTACATTGATGCTCTTTTGAAGGGTCAATGAATTGGCAAGCAACTAAATCTTATATTGTTCATCTTTTGTGTATATGGATGTATTCAAAATTACTTCCTCTTAACTTCGTGTATAAATTATAGGCTAAACCATATACAGATTTTGAAGATTGGATATATGATTAGTGGTTTGGAGTCTTTTAAACTCCCATTTACAACATACCCAGGGCCTGTTTTGTTCACAGCTTAATTCTAGAAAAATAATTGCTTACTTTTAGAAGGTCTTCAAGAAGCTAAAAGAAACAAGTGAAATTTTCTCAAAAAATAAGCTGAATCGAAAATACATTCATATTACCAATGATGTGAAATCATCAAAAATATTTCTAAATTTTGATTTGTGTTATATTGAGTAAAGTAAGATTGAAGAGGAAAAATTGAACTAAATTTATGTTAGTGAGAAGTTACCTCTAAGTTACCAATATTTTTGAACATTTGCCAGCTCTTTTTGTACCATTTGATAGCTTTGTTGAATTTTCTCAGTTTCTGGTATGATTCTGCAACATCCGAATATGAATCAGCCAGTCTCTGCCTATCACAGAGTTCACTTGCTATTTTCTTCTTCTCCTTTGCAAATTCACAAAACTAAACAAAACATTGTTTAGTAAGAAAGGTCACACTCAATAACTAAACATACCATAGCTTCAAAAAGTCTCTGCTCGGACACATGATACTAATGGATCATTGAATTATCAAATGTAAAGGAAAACATAATATATTACTCAACAAGTTTATCAAAAAGTCTCTGCTTGGGCACATGATACTAATAGGTCATTAAATCAGAAAAGGCTTTCCAATTGAATAAATTGTTCAGCAAAACAAACCATGCTTAAAACAACAATGAATCTATACTTAATTGATAGCAAACAAACCGTGTGCATGTTTATATCTATTCCTGAAAGCAACAATAGTTGACCAAACCAAGACTTCTTCACGTGTAGCATACGAAGAAAAAGGTGGAATGAAGATATTGATATGATGGAACATAGCGATGCAGGTCACGCATCTCTTTCCTTAATACGATAAAGAAAAATTGAGCATACTAAATAAATGAAACCCACTTGGTGTGGCGAACATATGTATCGGATAAATTATGAACTGCCTCGTCAAATCATGAAAAATCCAGACAAAATAATCATTCCAAGACAGACATATCAGTTAAAAGAATCATGATAAAAAAAACACGAGATAGAACACATACCTTCTCCAACGCTGAGATCGACCTTGCTTTCTCAACAAGGCTTTCAAGTACTGCATTCTGCTGCAGCAAGAATTTCCGCTCATGCGATGTACCTCTAGCTGCGGCTATATCTCTCTTAAGCTTTTTAAGGCTTTGCTCTTCTTTCGTTATATCAGCCATTACCTTAACAGCTTTTTTCACAGTTTCAATATTCAGCTCAATTTGCTCAACCAGGGTTTTTTCATCCTCCAAGGACTTCGCCAAACCAAACGCTTTCTTGTAATAAGCCATTGCATCATCGTACCTCTGAGTCCTGTAATGCATTTCACCAAGATTAATATACCCCTTGGCCTCCCCTTGACAGTGTCCAATTCTGTTACAAATCACAATATCCCTCTTGATGTTTTTCCTAGCATCATCCCAAAGCCTAAGTTCCATATACACATTCCCAAGGTTGTGATGGAGCCTACTGCGGCCATCATCGAATTCAGCGACCTCCTCTTCATCACAAATCTCCAATCCAGTAATTAAAATCTTCTGCGCCTTGTGCAAGTTTTCAAGATCAATTTCAAGCATGCCTATGTTGTTGTGCGCGTCGATGTACTCCGCGAGAAAAGAAGACTTGCTGTTCGGAGGATTCTCCTTGAGCTTCACCGCGAGATCCATCGCGCACTTAAAGTACTTCTTTGCGTTGCGAATCGAATTGTGGTCATAATCCGATTGCGTGAACAATTCGTGGTAAGTCCGACCGAGTTGCGTGTTCGCTCGCTGCTGCTCAACGATGTCGTTTGCATCCCTGGCGAGCTCGAGGTGTTTTTTCTGTGAGCGGTAAGACTCTCGTTGTTAGAAAATAAAACATAGGTTAGGGTTTTGAGAAGTAGAAGTATTGACCTGGAAAATTAGGGCTTTTTCGAACTTATTGAGGCGGAAGTACACTTCGCCGAGGGATTGGCAGGTTGGGAGCAAGTGCTTGTCCGGTAAATGTTTGATCGAAATTTCGTAATCAATTCGGAGCCATTTCAGGGCCTTGCGGTACACTCCACCGTTTTTCAGTATGTCGCCGATGACGTTGGCCCATCGCGCCTCCTCCCGGTGGTTTCCCTCAGCATTCGCGATGTCGTATGCCGCTTTCGCGTTCCGGTACGCCGCTTTCGCCGCCGGCTTCAGCCTCGGGGCCATCTCGAAACGACGGAGAATGCTGTCGTTGTAGGTTTTCTCAGAAACTCTTTTCTTTTCTGTCTAGCGTGGGATTTGCGCAGGCAAATGTTGAGGTCCCCGCGCAATATATTCAAGGTCTGAATGAATTTGCTCTCTCCCGCCAAAAAACACTTTCATCTTGCTGTTCTTTTTCTTCTTCTTTTTTTTTTTAAACAACGCTTTTCAATTAATTTTCCTAAAAGTTGCATACATATTTACATCAACAAATTAACATATTATTATAAAATTAAATAAACAATAATTTGCAACTTTAAACTATTTATATTAATTATATCTTAAGCACTTATTTTTTTTTTTCATTTTAAAACTGTGTTCTTATTTTTCCACGAGTAAAACAATTGAGTATTCTTTAAATTTCATTTAGTAATCACTTGAATTAATTTTTATAAAATAAAACAATTCAAATAAAAAGTTAACAACGTAAGCACGATTTTGATAATGCAAAAGGCAAGTCCAAAAACAGAAACACACATGAAGTCATGGATGATTGTCATAAATAATTAACTAGTATTTACTACTAGTTTATTTTAGATCGTAAGAAAAAGACTTAAATACTTTTTTCGTCTTCATTTTCATTTTTGTAGTGTTTGGTGTAGATGATACTTATTTTGACATAATGTTTAAAATGATCTTCATTTTTTACATAATGTTTAAAATGGTCATCATTTTCGCAATTCGTGTTTTATTTTGTCTTATTCTGTGACACCGTTTAATTCAGTAACGGAGTACTGTACAAGTGGCACTATTTGTAGTGCGTTGCATTGGGGTGTGTTACGTGTACTATACAAATGTGATAATTTAGAAACCATGCAAAACATCACAACAATCTAAGTACAAACAAACTCCAAAATAGAATTACGAAAACCCTAACTCACGAGCAAACATAACCCAACAATCCAAGTACAAACAAACCCCAAAATAGAATTACGAAAACCCTAACTCACAAGCAAACATAACCTAGAAAATCTTAAACCACTTACTTCGTTGATGATGATTAACTGGAAAATTGAAATGAAGAACGCGACTGCAATCCAACTATGAAATGACAAGTATTAGGTGCTTTTTCTATAAATCCGAGCTAAAGAAATATGAAGATGAAGAAACCGCCTCCAACGACGAAGAGCGCGACTACAATCCAACTCAAGTCCTAATTGCACAAAATTTTCCCCAAATTGAAAAGTTAACGTTAATTAGTCATTTGTATAGTACACGTAACACACCCCAATGCAACATGTTCCGTTACTGATTTAAACTGCATCACATTGACCAAATAAAACACGACATCACATAAAAGGACCAAATAAAACATGAATTCTGAAAATGATGACCATTTTAAACATTCGGTAAAAATGATAACCGTTTTAAACATTCTGTCCTGTCAAAATGAGGATCATCCACAACAAACACTGCGAAAATGAGAACCAAAAATGTATTTAAACTTAAGAAAAATAATTTCAAGTTATTAAATATACTTGAGAAGAGATTAAATTGATCTCAATCTTGATTATGTTTGGATGAGTTTATTCCTAAAAGTTTTAAATAAGAAAAAAAAATTGTTCACATAGTTTTATCAAAGTTCTTACTTTTACTATGTAAATTAGTTATGATTTATAAAAAATAAAAATAAAAAACTTTTTTCCTTATATTATTTTCTCCTAAAAATAGTTACGAGAGAGCTTGTCTAAATATATGCCTCTAGGAAATTGATTGTTTGTCAAAATTAATTTGACAAAGTTTTGAGAAAGTGGCGTGATTTTTATTAATTTAATGTTTTAATTAAAAAAATATTACATGTCTGACTGGAAAAGTGAAAGAAACCACAATTAATTTAATTGAAAACGTAATAACACGTGATGGTGGTTCACGAAATGAAAAGATGCTCCTACGCCTGATTCAAAACCCTAAGATGTTACACTACCAAAACCAGTTCGTCCTTGTAGCTCGAAAATCTTTCATCTCATCTGCACAAAAGCCGCACGAAATCCTTCGTCCCACGGTGATTCATCCCACGTGCACGAAAGTCGTTGGTCCCACGAAATCCTTTGTTCCATGGTGCTTCACCAAATCACACCACAACCAATTCTACGGTGCCCGACGGAAAATTCTTCGTCGTTCGTTGGAAGTGGAAAACATTGAAGTTGGAGGATAACTTTTTCGATTTAAAAACATTTTAGGATTTAGGATTTTGATTGAAACCATTGCAACATGTTTAATTTTTAAAATGAAAAAATTTATGGAAATTTTGTTATCATTTTCGATTCGAAAGCATTTTGAGGTTTATGATTTCAATTGGAAACCATTACTGTATGTTTTATTATAAAAATGCAAAAAATTATGGGAATGACAAAACATGCAGCAATGGTTTATAATTGAAACCCTAAATCCAAAATGATTTTAAATCGAAAAAAAGTAACGAAATTTCATAATTTTTTTCATTTTTAAAATTAAACACGTTGCAATGATTTTCAATGGAAATCCTAAACCCAAAATGTTTTCAAATTGAAAAAGTTAACCTCCAATTTCAATGTTTTTTCACTTGCAATGAACGACAATCACCGTGGGATTGTTTGGAATTTTGAATTAAGCATGAGAGCGGCGTGGGATTGGTTGGGATTTTGAATTAAGCATGAGAGCGGCTTTTCATTTCGTGAACCACCATCACGTACTATTAAGTTTTCAATTAAATGAATTGTGATTTCCTTCACTTTTTCCAATCAAACGTGTAATATTTTTTTAATTAAAATATTAAATTAATAAAAGTCAGTCACTTTGTCAAAACTTTTTCAAATTCATTTTGTGAAACAATCGATTTCCTATGTCTTTAATAAGAGTATAGATTTTCCATAAAAAGTCGTGTCTGTAATTAAAAATGAATTTCAACAGAGCAGAGGAACTATATATCCATGAAAAGAAAACTTAGTTGCCAAATAACAAGGAACATTCAATCACCCCGCAGTATTTACATTTGATCTTCACCGGCATGAGAGAGAAAGGATGGGACACAACACAACAGGTAAAACTATTAAAAAGACTAGTAAAACCTGCTATCTCTCGCCTCATCCCAAACACGAAAAAAAAAAACTATGAAACTATACTATGAGACCATCTTTTGTGACATTCTCCTTCTAATATCCAAGATGGCCTGGTATCTTCTTTGGGATAAATCATTCATTGCCTCTTGATACTTCTGTTCAATCATTTGTAACTCTAATTTCAACTCACCCACAGGTTCAAACGAGGAGGAAGCAATGTTGAGACTATTAGAGAAGCCTTCCATGTCCAAAAACTTGCTTTTACAATCAGACAATGCCCCAATTTCAGATGCAGATGAGGTTTGACTCCCTCCACCAAATTCTGATTTAGCAGACATATATGAAACCGTGGAAAACTTATTATCATTGAAGTCGATTGTTGCAGATGCATACGACTTCTCAAAGCATAGATCATCTGCCTTGGTAGCTTTCTGAAGACCACTGCACTCGTCACATAAAGCCCCATCGATATCCATATTATCAAGGTTTCCTTTTGTAGCTAATGTTGCAGATGAAGTAGAGGGACCTAAATCTTCAGTCGAATCTTTTGAGCTGCCTGTGCATTTTGCCAACTTCAATTCTCCCTGTTGGCTCACAAGAGTTTGTTTATTACTAGGAGAAACCAAATGATCAACTGCTACACAGGGTTTCCAGTCAGCAATCAAATTCATCAATAACAAATCTATTAACTCAGCTATGAATTTAACATTCTGATCAGCAAGCTCAAGTTGCTCTACCATTTCGCTTGAAACTGAGACAGCAGTGTCACTGTCAAGGTAGAAAATGAAATGGATATTTCTTGCTCGCCCTGGCATATAAAAACCAAAGCATATAACTTTTCACCAACAAATTTAAAAACAGTTGTTGCAGAGTAGAAACGAATTATAAGTTATACACTGACCTCCTTGGTCAGCTATCCGCAGAACCAATGATACAGAGTTCTTATCATTTTCTTCACCTTTTAGAAAGAAAATATCACCTCTCTTCTGCCTCCTTATCTCAACACTTGTAGAACGTGATGCATCATCAGTGGATTTATCAAATATAGTGATCGCTGGAAGCTCACAGGTGTCACCAAGATCCATTGAAATGTCTCCATTACGAGCACTAGAAGGACCTTCTGACACCATACAACGACTTTCAGAGGCTCCCAATTTGGGAAGAACAATATGTGGCAATGGAAAAGGACCCTTCTTTGTTGAAGCATTCATTTGAAGAAATGGGTCCATCAGAAGCTCCTTGGCTGACAATCTTTGAGATGCTGGGACTAGACATTTCTCAATAAATGATTTCATTTCTGGATCTTTCACTTTAGAAAGCGCAGCAGGTTTTATACCCTGCAAAGTGAAATATGGTGTGACCCAATAATCTTAATCATAGCCTGCGGAAAAAAAAAAAAAACAAAGGAAACTTGTTAATTATGAGATACTCACGGATGAAACTTTCTTGTATATCTGAGCTGAGTTTCTGCATTCACTGTAAGGATACTCAGAAGTCACCAACTCAAGCATGCACATGCCAAACGAATATATGTCAGCTAATTCATTGTAATTTTCATCATACAGCTCGGGTGCCATAAACTCCGGGGTTCCTACCAGGATTAGGTAGGTTTAAACAGAACAAGTATGTTAATCAAACAGCATTGGGACAAAGAATCAAAATCTATTACTACTGCTATAACTGTGATATGAGAAAATGATTAAATTTTAATGTTAACTTGAACTCAGTAAAAGACCAACACATACATATATGAAAGAACAAGAAAGCGCAGGGAAACCGAGGAAAATACCAATTACACTCTTGGCATTACTTCGATCCAAGAAAGTTGCTAGCCCAAGATCTCCAATTTTAACTTCTCCTTGGTGACCATTGATAAATATATTATCACATTTCAGGTCCCTGTGAATAACTGGTGGGTTGTGACCGTGGAGATAGCTTAGACCCATTAAAATTTGTCTTGCCCATCCTTTAACGGCCTTCAAGTCGACCTTCTTGTGTCTTTTACGAAACCTATATCATGCATTGCATCCACTAACCAAAAGGTTGATTTCACAATAAAAAGCACAAGGATGTTAAAATTATGTACAAAATGGAAGGTGAACGTACTGTTTGAGGCTACCCGAGGTAAACAACTCCGTGATCAAATTAACGGTCTTGCGCCTGTCATCAATCCAGGAATTGTAGAATCTTACTATGTTATTGTGCTTCAGTGATCTCAAGAGGTGTAATTCTGAATATAGCCTATCTAAGTCACCGGGGGATTTCAACACCTCATCAATCTGAACCTGACTCCATGCAACCTCAATTCCATTGACTTCATCAAATGCCTTGTAACTGATTAATCCAGAGTCTTAAGGAAAACATATATAACCAGAAACAATCAGGTCAACCCCAATCATAAAATTCTTTTTCTTAACCACAAAAAAATGCACAGCATTATATCGAAGACCTAGACACCTCTGGCAGTAAACAAATGTTTTAATTTCTGTAGCACAGTAAAAACAGTCCACAATAAAATAAAGCATCGTCTCCTAGTTACAATGACGCCAAAGAATCGAAAGCAAACATGTATATTAAGAAATTAACGGATACACAGTTTTAAAAGCTCCTCTGCCGATCACCTCTTTGTACTGTTGTGAATGCGAAAGCAGAATTAGCTCACTGTATTAATATGTAATTGTATTTTTGTCCTAAAGACAATAAATATAAACAAAGATATAACAATCATATTACCTTGATGTAGGTGCAAGTTGGATCAATTTCAACACAGTCAGGATCAGGAGGCTCCAGATACCCTGCGCCATCTTCTGAACTTTCTGTCCCCTCCAAACTCATTTACACGGCACTGTGATCCAAACCTACATTAAATTCAAAATCGCCAAATTGAAAACGCAAGCTAACGAAGGATGAATTTAAAAATTGCACCAGGTCAGGAAATTACGTGAATGTAGGAAGAGAAAAAAAAAATGAATACAGCTCAGTTTGTCCTTTTCACCTTAAGAGCGGCTACGAGAACCTGATCGTCAAAACAGAACCCTAAATGAAATAGAAGAATTAGTAGAACAATGGAGATACGAAGTTTGGGGAATGATAAACATGACTCTTTTTCTGTTTCCAGAAAACACTGCTCTCTGTTTCTAATTATCTATCTTAATTCTCTTCCTTGTAAATAAATATCTTCACAGATCACAATCATTGTTTTTTCCTGTCTCCGTCGTCTACATTCCACATCGCCGTCACACTCCATCGTACACTGTCCTTGTCGTGTTCCCTTTCTTTCATGGGACTACGTATACTACTTATACTACTAGATACTGATGCTGATGTGTGTATATACTAATAACTGAAAACATCCTTAATGGGCCTAGCAAATGAAGACCCTTTGGCCCAATAAGATGCTGACCCCAACATATTGAAAAACGTAAACGATGGCGTTTTATGATTTTAGAGTTTTGTTTCAATTGGGTGTGCGAGAATGGAGTTCCTGGACGAGGACGCGAGGCCAAGGTTCGTGTTCCAGTCCGGTGCCGTTGCAAGCACCGAACCACCGCACCCGGACCTCAAACCTACCAAGCCGTTCCTCTTCGTCACCATTTCTCTCTCTTCGCTCTTCCTCGCTCTATCTCTCTTCTTCCTCGAATCCGAGCCCTTCAAATCCCTCCTATTCTGGCTCGCGCTCTCTCTCCTCATCGGCCCCTTCGCTCCCCCGTCCCTCACCGGCGGAGACGTCCGCGTCGGCCTCGGCGAGGTCGTCAACTTCCCTGATCCGGAGCCCGAAACCGACGACGACGCTAGGAAGCCTTCGCAGCGGCGATCCAGACAGCGGAGGCCCGAGGAAGTCGCCGCCATCGGTCCAGTGGTGTCCGTCGGCGCGGCGGAGAAGAGAGGGGGAGGCGGCGGAGTGGAGAAGGTTGCGACGGTGGTGGAGGAGAAGGATTGGAGAGAGGAGGATGTGGAGGTGCTGAAGAAGCAGCTGGTGAAGAATCCGGTGGGGAAGCCGGGGCGGTGGGAGGCGATAGCGGCGGCGTTCGGCGGAAGGCACGGTGTGGAGAGTGTGATAAAGAAGGCGAAGGAGTTGGGGGAGAAGAAAGTGGATGATTCGGATTCTTATGCATTGTTCTTGAAAAATAGGAAGACGTTGGATAAGAGGGTTGTGGAGGAGAATGGGGGTGAGGATTCGGTGACGGTGGATAAAGCTGTTGATAATGGTTGGAGTTCTGGGGAGGATATCGCGTTGCTGAATGCATTGAAAGTTTTTCCTAAGGATGTCTCAATGAGGTGGGAGAAGGTTGCTGCGGCGGTTCCCGGGAGATCCAAAGCTGCTTGCATGAGAAGATTTACTGAATTGAAGAAAGGGTTTCGGAATGCAAAAGCTGCAAACGAGTGAACACTCTTCTCCCCAAGATAATTTTTTTTTTTGTTTAATTTTGATATGATTTATGTTGTTTTTGGCTTTGATGAGGCATTCTTTGCTCCTTCCTCTGGGTAATACTCAAATTCCGTTCGTGTAACTTTATGAAATGTATTGATCTGAACAAGATCATGTATTTGGAATCTCTTATAGTGAAAAATAGATATTTGATATTGACTCTTTTAACTTGGAACTTAACGGGTTTTCTTGGTGAAGCAGAATTGTACTTGTACCCGTTCTCTGAGGTCTTTCTCTTTGTTCATTTATGCTGACGGATTTTCATGTTAGAATCCAGGTTTCTCACATCTAGGCTAATCATTTCCATAGTTTAGTTTGTGGGACTTTGATTTAACACTTTGTGATACATTTAGGTTTTGAATCTTTTATTACTTTTGGAATTTGGGCATGTTTGCTGTAGAGAGATTTTTATTTCAGAGCATATTCTGTAATCTGTATTCAGTTCTTTGTCATTATGCATAGGGCATTGACCTTTCAGTTACTTCTGCAAATAGTTTCAAATATTGCTAATTCCTGGGAAAGTTATGTTGGTTTGGTTTGGTTAGATGAAAAGTTTGGACATTTGATGTTTTACTAGCTGGTTGGTGGTAGTCTTTTCTGTTAGCTGGTAGTAGCATAAATTTCAGTTATGGATTCCTCGTAGAAAATTACACTAATCTCCCATGCTTTGTAAATATAAAAGTAAAATATAAAAGTAAAGTAGATGTATGAAATTCATTTGTCTAAATAATCATATTGTTAACGAATACAAACAATAAGATGTAGTTCAACCACTACTCTTAAACTTGCATCCTTCTGCATTACTATTATTTCATATTTCTTTTATTAAAGTCCATGAATTGAACTGTTCAATTCAGATCTTAATTTTAGTCAACCAAAATAACAGTTGTCATTTAAAGCCTGATCTGGTTTAGCATATTACTTCTGACCAACAGCTTGTCATTCAAATAACACAATTTTTAATGTGGTTATGAGTCTGTCGTATATTGATTCAATTACAAAATGGGGATAGAGATAAGCAATAGGAGAGGAAGACTGTCTCTATCCCCACGAATGAGGAAGCAACACTACTGGAAAAATCCTGATTACAGACATATATAAGAAAGAAATATTCTTCTTGGAGTCTGTCGTATATTGATTCAAATAACACAATTTCTTTCTTAAATATATTTGTATAAAAATATTTAAGAAAGAAATTCATGCATATTCTTCTTTTAAATGTTTTTGGCATGAAATTCATTTGGTTTTTTATAAAAAAAATGTATTTAGCAGAAAATTTAAAAATTGTATAGTAAAAATTTTTCTGCATCAAATACAGGTAGATTTTCTTATTTAAAATTATTTACAAACAGAGATATTATAATTACCACAAATTAACTTATGTATATCTCTATTATATAACTTTTTTTTTCTAATAAAACTTTGCAGGAAAAGTATTAAAAATTGAGAATTATTTATTAAATATAAATTTGTAGATAATGATACTGTAAGAGTTGGAAAAAATTAGTTTGATAATGTTTTCTTTGCAAACTATTTTTGCGCAAAAAAATAATTTAACAACCTAAGAAAATAGAATATCTGTACTCTCTTTGATTCTTACAATTAAAGTATTAAGTAAACCTGGTTCTATGGAGTGAAGAAATATACACAAGTATTTCCAAATACATGAGATTGATAAAATCTTTCAAAAGGCAAAATGGGACTAATAATTTATACCATATTAAATACCTAGGTACATTATTTCCAAAAGAAACTCACTCAATATACTAGCTAGCATCATCACTCTCCACCATGCTCATTGGAATCGATCATTACAAAAGAGACACGACCCTACCACTAACACAAAAAAGCCTTTTAACGTCTGACATTTTCGACCTTTGACGTCTGCCCAAACACCGACGTCGTATCGGGTGACGTCAAAATAACGTCGAAAAAAGAGCAGACGTCACTTGACGTCGGTCCTTTAGGAGTCCGACGTTATCCAACGTCGGGGCCAGTAATAGCAGACGTCAATTTTCGCACCAGAAAGAGGGAAAAACCTGAGCAATTTAACGTCTGTCAGAGACTGTCAGACGTTAAATAACGTCTGTCAGAGACTGTCAGACGTTAAATAACGTCGGCCCTGGTACAGTCTGACGTTAAATAACGTCTGTCAGGGCACACCAGACGTCAAACTGCTCCCTTTTTTTAAAAAATTTGACTATTTTTACAATATCCACACACCTGAAAATCAGAAAATTCCCAGAACAATTTCATAATACTTTCAACACAATTTTAGAGTTACAGTTATATATAATAGAACTAAAGTTTCAACATATATTCTAAACTAATATAAATAACAACAAACTAAAAGTTTCAACATGAAATTCTTGTACAATAAAGTTTTTAAA
>Ga0099822_1008453_pt1 | contig 13156 bp, 7 predicted proteins | sample CowpeawhiteBW_FD_76839 | JGI IMG/M metagenome (GOLD analysis project Ga0099822, IMG submission 76839) | Root nodule microbial communities of legume samples collected from California USA - Cow pea white BW | ecosystem: Host-associated > Plants > Roots > Nodule | place: USA: California | collected... | reverse complement strand
AAAAAAATATAAAATAAAGATAAATTATGGTATATGTGGTTGTGTGGGGGGTGGGGGGGGGGGGGGGCGGGCATGGTCCCCCTATGTTCATAGGTCCGCTTCTGTTGGTAAATGTGTATACAAATAAACAAATTTAGTTATACTAATGAGTCGGTCGGTCAAGTCAACCGTGATTAATCAGTTATGTGGAGACTACTTCAAAGAAGACTTTCAAAAATGTTATTAAGTGTCTGACAACACATCACTCAGTTTTTCAGTCATTGTCAACTCGACTAAAACTTACAATTTGGATCATAAGACTGCGTCGAACAGGTCCCAATTAGACTAGTTAGAAGATTCTATCTTGGTCCTTTTTATAAATTTGTGGTGAGGTCGATTGGTCATCATCAACCAGACGACGTGTGTGAAAATCACTCAACCATTTAGTTAAACATAAATAGGACAATAATAAATAATACGAATTAAAAGTAATTGAGTTATGATTATATGACTGTTGAAACTCTTATCTCACATTAATTACCGTATTTATCGTTTTTATCAATCCATCATACGTTCACTCCAATCTAAAAAGAATATCGAGATAGAAAACAAGACAAAAGACTTGAAGGACTTGAAAATTAATTAAGTAGACATCCAACCTCGAACCCAAAATATTAGTGTATGTAATATTTTATTATTGGGTGACCATATAAAACTTCTCATATTTGCTGTTTTCTTAATTTTGGAGTAAAACATGCAACTAATGATAAATTATGATAGTTTGGTTAAGTCACTAGTCAAACGTGTACACATGGCCATAAATCATAACAAAATGAAAAAAAAAATGAAATTTTTAGTCTTCTAAGTTGATGACCAAGTTTGACCCTGGACGATTTTTTTACATTTTGGAAAACTTCATATTTACGTACAAAATTAAATATTGAATAATATATTATATAAGTATTCATTACTTTTGTGAATAATTGAAATACATTAATTAGAAACTCAGAAAAATATTCTAAAAAACTAGCCCTCTAAAACCTAAGCTCTTAAAAATATTTGTAGGGCAAAGTTAATGTTTACGTTTTAAATAACTATTTATTTATGATCGATTGTAGTTATCATTTTTTCTTTTCTTCACGTATTTAGTCTTTCACGATAGGGTTTATTTTTTAGGAAAAAAAATATAGTCACTTATTTGATTCAAACTATGATTTTTTTTTAAGTTTAATTTAATTAGTCGGAATATATTAATTTGATCCTAAAATTTTAAAATAATATACAATTTTAAATTTGTTTCAATTTAGTACTCAAATTTAAAATTCTACATCATAATTTAAACAAAATGGAAAAAATTGGAGATTATGATCCCACTGCTCCTTCAATATTTTGCATTCGTCCATAAATGTCTCTTTCTTTTGTTTGACAAACAATTTTTAGTTTGGGAGAATATTTAAATAAGGGTGAGAAATGAATATAACTTATGAAAAATTAAAAATAAATGAGAATAAAAAATAAAAATTATCTTAATAATTTTTTTTAATATATTTGATTTTATATTTTATTATTTACTAATATTAAATATTATATTTTATAAAAGAAATAAAAAATACATAATTTAATTTTTATTAATTTTTCAATATACTATCTAATTTAAAAAGTACATATAATTTAAAGAATTTAAAAATATACATAATTCAAAAAAAATTTAGACACATAATTTAAACAAAATTAAAAAAGATTGGGGTCGTGACCCACACATGCTCTTTCAATCTTCCGTAATTGTCCACAAGTGTCTTTTTTTTTTGACAAACAATTTTTAATTTGGGAGAATATTTTATTTGAGCCTTCTTCTTGCTAATAATTTATTTATGTGGCATTAGCATAAAAAAAAGTACAACCTTCATTAAGAAAATAACGATTCTTTATCATTTTCTTAGGTAAGATGAGAAAATGTTGAAGGCTTGATCTTTTAAAAACGAGTTTGAACGACATATATTAAAAATTTTAAAATATTCTGAAGATTATAAATAAACATTTTTCTGTACTTTTATTCTAAAATTGCAATTGAAGTTTATGTGAATTTTAATCGTCTTTCCATCTCGTATTTCTCTTGTTATATTGCAATATTTTTTAGTAACTCTAATGTTAGAAACATATTGGAAGCTTGAGATTCTAATCCTGACGTTTTTAGATGTTGGGTTCTCGTATTAAATGAAAATTTGTGTTCTCGAATACTTCATACTCATGTATTGTTTATTATTTATTTTAATATGGTAATTCTCTTCTTCCCAATTTGTTTTAAATGGGAGAAAAAATATTTTCGTAAATATGTATTAAGATATATAATAGATTTTACAAACAATTTTTCTTCTCATCCTAAATATATCTAACGAGCAAACATAAAAAAAAAAAAACAAAAAATTGATATAAACTAAAATGATTTTAAATTAATATAATATTTCTTATATACGGGGTAGAAAGATTCAATGCAGCAGTCAAAATATACTGAAGACATTGAATATTTAAATGGTGCATATTTGGTATAATTCACATTAATATAGTTTCATTTCATCTCTAATTCACAATAAATAAAATATAATATTATCAAGTTCTTTTTTAAAATTATATATATATTTCCTCTTCTTTTAATGTGAAATATAAAAAAAATATTATATAAATATCAAGAGTAATGAATATTAATTTAATAATATATATTTAAGATATACTTTAATTTTATGACTCATAATCTTAAATGTTTACACGTAGCTTAACTTTAAATTCATAACTCGTGTAATGGGAACGACTACCTACACAGAAAATTTAAAATAACCCTAATATCATATTTAATTACATTTAAACGATAATATAACTTTTAGAATAATTATTACAAAATAATTCTATTATCAATGGAAATATCACTATTGATGTGAGACTTTCATAATTATTATGAAATTAATCAGTTATTAAATATGATAGATTGATAATGTCAACATAAAATTATTTTATATGCATTAAATTAAATAATCATACATGTCCCAATATGATTTAAGATGTTAAAATTCTGATTTTTATTCATTTTAGTATTTCATTTAAAAATAGTTATAAATTAAGGTAAATGCTATAAATATCATAGTTATGGTTTTAGGAAAGAGCGTAACATAAAATTAAGGTTTTATTTACATGTTTCCTCAATCCACCTTTAAAATTAGGCCATAATTTAGGTTGTTTAACTGTGAATTATTATAAATTTTCAAGTATTTAAGTTCGATCCATTTTTGTACATAAAAAATACATCCTAAAAGAAAAAGAAAAAAGTCTGTTGAAAACAAAATTAAGTCGCTGTAATTGAATTATCTGAGAAATTAGCAGATATAAAATTATTGGTTTATGTTTTTAAATGCGATTTGAACCCAAATATTTTGTTAACAACTGTTATAAAAGCACCTAAAAAGATGTTTAAGTAAAGTTGATATAATTTAAACAATATATAATAAATAACAAAAAGAACGATATAATACAAATAAATTCATATATATCCAAACAGGCTGCGTTTATTTTTAAAAGGTTAAATTATACTTTTAGTCCTCATTTTCGTAACAAAATTTAAATTTGGTCTCTCAATTCTTTTTTATCTCAATCTGATCCTTATTTTGGAAAATTTGATGCAATCAAGTCCTTTCTGTTAGTGGTATAGTAACGGTGTTAAATGGGATACCACGTGTCAGCTTCTGGATTTTTTTTATATTTTTTTTACTTTTATTTTTATTTATTTATTTTTTTTTAATTTTTTAAAAAATTAAAAATTTGCACATCTCAAGCTGACATCCGTGCCACGTGGCAGTGATAGTATCACGTGTCACTATTATCGCTTGTGTCATTTTCTCATTCTTAATTTGGTCCCTATATTTTAATTTTTGTTTCTATTTAATCCCAATTTTTGTAAAAATGATACAATTTCGTCCCCTCCAAATTAAAACAAAAATTTTAAAATGTTATACAAATATTTTTATTAAATTTATTTTTTTATTCAAATTGATATTTTTATTATATATTTTCAATAAAACTAAGTTTATTTAAATTTGTTTCACATTCAATTTTACTTAAAAATGTTTTCAAATTTCAAATTTATTTGTTTATGATTGTTACATAAATTAGTTAATTTTTCTTAAATTATATAATTATTATTTTTATACCAACTAAAATATTTGTATAAAAATTATTGAATTTTACACATTTTAAAAATATGCAATTATTTAAAATATAAATTCAAAAAAAAAATTAAAGTATAATGTAATAAAATATCAATATAATTTATGAATTTTTTTGTTATTAGTATTATTTTCTATTAACAACTTTAAAACAATTTTAAATAAAGTTTAATTTAAAATATAAATTAAAATAAACTTAATCTTGTTAAAAATATTTACTTGAAATATCAATTTTGATAGAAATATTTGTGTACATTTATATAGAAATTAAATTTGATTTCAATTTAGAGAGGGACAAAATAGAATAATTTTTACAAAAATTGGGACTAAATTGAAACAAATTAAAATACTGAGACCAAATTGAGAATAGGAAAATGACACATGGCATAATAGTGACACGTGGCACTATCACTGTCACGTGGCACGATGTCAGTTTGACACGTGGCAAATTTTTAATTTTTAAAAAAAAATTTAAAAAAATAAAATAAAAATTCAAAAATAAAAAATAAAAAAAATAAAAAAATCCGGGAACTGACATGTTGCACTCCCATTTAACACCGTTACTACACCACTAACGGAAATGACTTGATTTCATCAAATTTCCCAAAATAAGGACCAGATTGGGATAAAAAATAATTGAGGGACCAAATTCAAATTTAGCTACGAAAATGGGGACAAAAATATAATTTAACCTTTTTAAAATATCAAAGTTTATCTATTTCTTAAATAGCAACAATAATAAATATTTTGGAACAGCAGTGGTAAAGTAATTTTTGTTTTCTCAATAGATGCTTTATTTTTATCTGTTGAAAATAGAAACTTGACTATAAATTATATATTTGCAAAATTAAAACTATAAAACATCTTAGAATAAATAAGATAGCTAGACAGAGAAAACAAAAGAAAATAGGTTTTAAGACGAAAGGGAGAGAAGAACAACCCTAACAAATACTACTATTAGGTACGAAACAACGGAACAGATATACCAACAGTTGTGTTGGATAAACCATGCTACCAATAATAGTAATAATAAATAATAATATACTATTTATTTTCTTAAGAAATGCACTGCCACGTGTACCTTACAAAAAAAATAATAATAACAGCATTTATGAAAAAACAAAGGAATCTCACACAAAAAACCGTTTTTATTTTGAAAATCTGGTAAATAGATTTATGTAATTTATTATAACTCAAAATCTTATCGAGTAGATATTTATATTACACGAGTGATTCAAATGATTAAGATTTAATTTACAAAACCTTCTAATTTGAAATATGTTGACATAAAAAATACGGTCCATTAAATTTTTAAACGGTTATTAGATAAAAAAAAAAACTTATTATTATTGTTTAATTAATCTTTCTGACTAATATTTCTAAAAGTATATAAAACATGTGGGTTTGTTTGGGGAAAAAAGAGGGTTAGTTTGGTGCAACAACATTGAGAAAAGAAAAAAATAAGAAGCACCAAGAATTTGGATTTGATAGATATAGTACGTAGCAACTTTCTTGGTGGTTGGATTGTTCACACATGCTTGTCTTCTCCTAACAACCTACTAACTCCACCTCATTCATTATCCACATATCAAATTTTTATTTTTCTTCTTTCTTAAATATTTATATTAGATCAATTTTTTTTTATTACAACTTCAAAAAATCTATTTCCGAAAAGATACCCAATATTTAATATACGAAACAAATAAGTTGTCAACATTTGACATTTTCTTTTAATTTCTAACTGAGTTAAAATATAATTTAGATAAAATAAAAAAAAGGGAATAGATCATTTAAAGCAATATTTTTACAGAAAAATCTTTGGACATGTCACTTGTGCTCTTCCTTTAAGCAAGAGTTGTTGTTTAGAAAGGGAAGGTGAAAATGTTGGAACCAAGAAATTTGGGTTTTTCTTCCTACACCCCTTTAATCTTTAATCGCATCCCCATAAAATGTAGTATATTCATTTCATTCTTGAATAAAATACATTAAAAATTTTAAATTGACTTTTTATTTCCACCTTTTCTTTTCTTGTTTTTCTCTTTTTTCTTCAGAAATGCTCTATCTCTCCACCGTTTTTTCTCCTTTCAGATTGACTATTCCAATATTAATGATGGTGAAGGAGGAAATGACCCAGAGGAAATAGTGGAAGTAGATGAAGTATTTCTGAAAAATTAAAAAGAATAAGAAAAAGTGAGAATAAAAAAAGTAAATTTAAGGTTTCTAATATATTTTATTTAAGGATAATATTACATTTTATTGGGGTAGAGGAAGAAAAAAAGAAGGTGCAGACAGAAAAGACAAGAAATTTGGGTTGAATGATTTGGTTTGGGCCGTTGATTTGACTAGATTCGGCCCATCAGTTTCTGTGGAATAGATTCCTAAAGATGTCAGCCACTTATTTGGGCCATTTCAGTTCCACATGTGTACATCATTAATTCTCATCAAGTTTGGTTAATTCAAAGTGCTATTAACTGAATTATGAATGTTGGTTACAGTTAATTTCAATGTGCATTATCATAACACATTTTCAATGGCTCTTTCCAATCCCACTGTTACTCTGTCGTTCAAATGCATAATTGATTCCTATCCATCAAAGCCAAATCTTCTATTTTCATCATCCTCACGACAAAAATTGAAAACCTCCCACCTCGTATTACAAGAAACTGATTATGGAAAATGGAGGAACATGATTTCATTTTTCCCAGGTTTTCGAACTAAAGACAGGGATGTTGGCAGCCTCAAGCAGGAGCTCTATGAAACAATTGCACCCCTTGACAGAGGTGCCGAGACTACTCTCGAGGACCAACAACGTGTGGACCAGGTCCAAGTGAAAACTAAGAATTCACATGTTACATTATTTTAGTGGTTATGTTTTAACTGTGTCTTTGGGTTTTATTGTTCGTGAGTTGTGATTATAACGGGTCTTATCGATCTAGATTGCTCGTAAACTTGAGTCTGTGAATCTTGTGAAGGAGCCTCTCAAATCCGATTTGCTCAATGGGAAATGGGAGCTTTTGTATACCACATCTCAATCGATTCTGCAAACACAGGTTTGTCTGTTAGGGTTTAGTCTGTTAGGATTTATGAATTCAGATTGCCCCAAATTGAATTAAGATCACTTTCTTATTACTCTTGTTTCTTGTTTTTGTTGGACTGAACATGTGAATTTGGAAAACACTCTGTGTGGTCTGTTTTGAATTTTTGAGGATTAATTGTAGTGTAATTATCCCAGAGACCGAAATACTTGCGACCAAATGGAAAGATCTATCAGGCAATTAACGTGGATACTTTGAGAGCTCAAAATATTGAAACTTGGCCCTTCTACAACCAGGTACTTCAGTTCAAAGTTCTAAGAACTATTTTAAGTATCTGTTTATGTGGATTAAAACACAGACAATGTTGACTTTGGTTTCTTGTGAATTTTGTGTTAGTCTGTTGAAATGAGAACCAAAATTTGGCTCCATTCAGTTCAGAGATTATGCTTTTTATTTTGAATTTTCTTGAGTGTAGTTTCATTAGCATGACTTGTTGGAATGTTAAGGCTATTGAATTTGCAATGCTTTGGAATGTACATGTTGCCATTGTTGGTGCAGGCCACTGCAAATTTAGTGCCTCTTAACTCAAGAAGGGTTGCTGTCAAGTTTGACTTCTTCAAGATAGCTAATCTGGTAGGTCATGTAGTGATTGAAATTACTGTCATTATTACTGTTTAATCAAACATCACAGAATAAAATTTAACATAATTTGATAATTTGTATAGATACCTATTAAATCACCTGGGAGTGGTCGTGGTCAATTGGAAATTACTTATTTGGATGAAGATTTAAGGTAAGTCAGTGACTATAATAGTATAATTTGTTGTTTCTGACTCACATTCTTCTGTTTCTTTCCTTTCTTGAATTCAATATCAATTGTAGTTTTAAGTCTGAATTTACTTGTGATGCGTGATCCTCGCAGAATATCAAGAGGTAATAGAGGTAATTTGTTCATCTTGAGAATGGTGGATCCATCCTATAGAGTCCCTATTTGACGTGGATTCTTCAATGATAGGTTGTGGTGGCTTCAATTTTTACTTTTTGCACATAATTAATGCTATCACTGAGTTATAAAATTCAGCTCAATACTTATACTTCATCTGATTTGTATATTTATTTTTTGTACAATTTTATTCAAATGATATAATTTAACGAAACACGAGAATCTTTCCAATTGATGTAACATTTTAAACATAAGTTTTTATTTGATCTTCTAAATTAAAAAAAAAAAAACTAATAATATAAATATATAATAATTAATATTTTTTAACACGCACAAAAACGCACTGCACATGTTTGCGGTGCCTATGTATAAACAAACTTTTTAGTAATACAAAATAAATAACAAACAAATCATGATTATGTATTTGATCAAAGAAAGATAATATGTAGTTACTACATCTAACTATTTAACATCTTCATAAGTTTTTTCATGCCAAGTTTTTTATCTTGAAGTTTGCTTTTCTGTCCAAACCTGCAAATTAAAATAAATAATACAAAATATATTAATTAAATATTTAAATATTCATTTTGAGTCGCTAAAATATTTATATATTTGTAGTACCATAGGTTTAAGTATATCAAAACAGATATCAATTTAAAATTCTTCTTAGGATTATCTTTCAAAACAACTCAATGTAAAGGTCTTTCCAACCTAAAAATAGATATCAATTTCAAATGGACTAACACATCTTGATTTATTTTGAATCTACAAAAGATGGTAAATCCATATACATGGATTTTAGGTCCCGTAAGAAGATGACATTAATAAAAAATGTTAATTTATGCACTTTATAATTTTTTATGTGAATAACTTTGTAGTGAAACCTATTTCTAAAAGTTTTATCACTAAACCTGAAATTTTTACTAGGATTGAATTCCCACTCGAAGTCACTTTTTATTATTATATTTTTAAGTATATTAAATCCGCTTTGAGGATATTAGAAGTTTTTCAACTAAATATAGTAGTTATCCTTTAAAATTTTAAATATGGATATCAATACTACCAAACACTTCAAATTAATGTTAGTTAGAAGTAGGTTAACAATTTAAGTGAAACCAATTATCCAAAAGCTTATTTTATTATCTTTAAATCTTTTCATCATCCCTAGATGATGGGTTAAAATGTATGAATTTTAGTAAAATCAAAGTCTTTACCTTATTTTAATTATTTAAAGCTCTCATAACCAGAATATTAAAAGACAAAAAAATAATCTGTCATATAACCTGTTCAAACGGATCATTAATGTCTCCATTAAATCTCATCATATAAGTGATTCATTTTGGAATTCCTGATTTTCTAATATGATCCACAAATTAAAAATATTAAAAAAATATACAAATTTCAACTATAAAAAATCTATAGACATTTGTAATTAATGTTAAAAGATAATTTGTGATATAACATGTTCTAACGGATAGTAATGTCCTCATTACATCTCATCATATAAGTGATTCCACTTTGAATTTTCTGATTTTCTAACATGACCTGTAAATTAAAAATATTGAATATATAATTTATAATAAATATATATAAAATACTCATTTTAACTATAAAAAATATTTAGATATTTGTAATTAAAATTAATGTCAAAAGATAATTTGTGATATAACCTATTCTAATGGATTATTAATATCTCATTTCCTCATTATGCAAGTAATTTCACTTTGAAATTTCTGATTTTCTAACATGACCTGTAAATTAAAAATATTAATAAAGAATATATAATTTACAATAAAAAAATATAAATACTCATTTCAAAGTATAAGAAAATTTAGATATTTGCAATTAAAATTAATATCAAACAAATTAATTTTAAATATTATTAGATTATGTACCGGTGATGAATAATATTATCGTTGTAGATGTCCATTATAAAGTTTTGATTCTCTATGACTCAAAATAGAGGTATCACTAACTAATACATAATTTACAATAAAACAACTATTAAAAATCCAAATTTTAATTATGTATTTAGGTATTTCTTTTATTTAATTATATATTTTATTTTTGTGGGATTTTATTCAAAGGATGTATTACATCTAAAAACATACAATATATTTTTTTCCTTACAATTTAAATTTAATTACATACTTTTTTTTTGTGTGATTTTGTTCGAAAAATATATTTCATTTCATGAAACATCAATAGAAACTTTTCTTTTACTAACACATTGAATATCAATCGCAATTTAAGAAAATTTTGATGATGTAAATCTTATACTTTATATATATATATATATATATATATATATATATATATTTATTTATTTATTTATTTATTTATTGTGTGACATATAATTTCTGTTAAAAAGGTTTGAATAACATGAAATGTGTGTATACAATTATTAAAATTTATATCATCTATATCTATATGAGATGTTTATATACAATCATTATTAATGTAAATTATAGGTATATTAGCCGTTATGGATTTATGGATCCATATAAAATAAATACAACACAAAATTGAAGTTAAGCTTAAAATTTGTTATTAAAAACACACATAGATATAAACAAAATTTTGCCACACAAAATGAAAAAAGAGAGTTAAACTTGAAATATTATAAACAAAAGTAATATATATTAAAAAAGTTAGGAAAAATAGATAGAAAAACATGAAATATGTTTGTACATATAATTGCTAAAGAAAAATGTATGCAGCAGAATCTTGTATAAACAATAATAATAATAATATAATAGAATAATAACAATAATAATAAAAGTAGTAGTAAAATAATAGTAATATTGGTAATAAAAGTAATAATATAAATATATAATAATTAATATTAACATTAACAAGAATCTTTCCATTGATGTTAAACATTAATTTTTATTTGATCTTCTAATTAAAAAAAACTTTAATAATATAAATATATAATAATTAATATTTTTTTAACACACATGCACACAAACGCACTTCACATGTTTGCGGTGCCTATGCATGAACAAACTTACTAAAAAGTTAATAATACAAAATAAATAACAAACAAATCATGATTATGTATTCTATGAAAGAAAGATAATATATATGTAGTTACTCGATCTAACTATTTAACATCTTTATAAGTTTTTTCATGCAAAGTTTTTTATCTTGAAGTTTGCTTTTTTGTCCAAACCTGCAAATTAAAATAAATAATTCAAAATATATTAATTAAATATATAAATATTCATTTTAAGTCACTAAAATATTTATATATTTGTAGTACCATAGTTTTAAGTCTATCAAAAACAGATATCAATTTAAAATTCTTCTATGGATTATCTTTCAAAACAACTCAATGTAAAGGTCTTTCCAACCTAAAAATAGATATCAAATTCAAGTGGACTAACACATCTTGATGTATTTTGAATCTATAAAAGATGGTAAATCCATATACATGGATTATAGGTCCTGTAAGAAAATGACATTAATAAAAAATGTTAATTTATGCACTTCATAGTTTTTTATGTGAACAACTTTGTAGTGAAACCTATTTCTAAAAGTTTTATCACTAAATTCTACTTGTACACCAAATTATAATTACATAAATATTTTACATAACTATGTTGATTTTAATTCAAAGCTAGTTAATTTAAATGTTTTAAACCTGAAATTTTTATTAGGATTGAATTCCCACTCAAAGTCACTTTTTATTATTATATTTTTAAGTATATTAAATCCATTTTGAGGATATTAGAAGTTTTTCAACTAAATATAGCAGCTATCCTTTAAAATTTTAAATATGGATATCAATTCTACCAAACACTTGAAATTAATGTTAGAATTAGGTTAACAATTTAAGTGAAACCAATTATTCAAAACTTTATTTTATTATCCTTAAAATCTTTTTATCATCTCTAGATGATGGGTTAAAATGTATGAATTTTAGTAAAATCAAAGTCTTTACCATATTTTAATTTTTCAAAGCTTTCATATCCAGAATGTTAAAAGACAAAGAATAATTTGTGATATGACCTGTTCTAACGGATCATTAATGTCCTTATTAAATGTCATCATATAAGTGATTCCACTTTGAAGTTTCTGATTTTCTAACATGACCTGTAAATTAAAAATATTGAATATATAACTTACAATAAAAATATATATAAAATACTCATTTTAACTATAAAAAATATTTAGATATTTCTAATTAAAATTAATATGAAAATTGTGATATAACCTATTCTAATGGATTATTAATATCCTCATTTACTCATTATGCAAGTGATTTCATTTTGAAGTTTCTGATTTTCTAACATGACCTGCAAATTAAAAATATTAATAAAGAATATATGATTTACAATAAAAAATATATAAATAATCATTTCAAGTATAAGAAAATTTAGATATTTGCAATTAAAATTAATATCAAATAAATTTATTTTAAATATTATTATATTATGTACCTCTTCTTACCGGTGATGAATAATATTATCATTGTACATGTCCATTATAAAATTTTGATTCTCTATGACTCAAAATAGAGGTATCAATAAATAATACATAATTTAGGATAAAACAACTTTTAAAAATCCAAAGTATTTAGGTATTTTTTTATTATTTTATTATATATATATATATATTTATTTTGGTGGGGTTTCATTCAAAGGATGTATCATATCTCACGAAACATACAATGTTTTTTTTTTCTTTACAATTCCAATTCAATTACATTTTTTTGAGCGATTTTGTTCGAATGATATATTACATTTCATGAAACATCAATAGGAATTTTTCCTTTACTGACACATTCGTAATTTAAAAAAACATTGATGATGTAAATCTTTATGATACTTTCGTTTCATACTTTAATTTTAACAACACACGTATATATGCACACACACGTACGCACACGTACATTGTTATATATATATATATATATATATATATATATATATATATATATATATATATATATATATATATATATTTATATATATTTTTTTTTT
>Ga0099822_1008440_pt1 | contig 13178 bp, 3 predicted proteins | sample CowpeawhiteBW_FD_76839 | JGI IMG/M metagenome (GOLD analysis project Ga0099822, IMG submission 76839) | Root nodule microbial communities of legume samples collected from California USA - Cow pea white BW | ecosystem: Host-associated > Plants > Roots > Nodule | place: USA: California | collected... | reverse complement strand
CCAGAGAGAATGAGAAAGATAGAGAAAGAAGAGAGAAGACGGTGGCAGAGAAAATGAGCAAGAGAGAGAAAGCATTGGTGACAGCAGAAGCGGAGAAGACACGGAAGAGAGAGAAAGATAATATACAGTTCAGATTTTCAGAAGTTTTTGATTTTTTTTTAAAAAGTGAAAACGCTGAGAGAGTGACACGTAAGCTCTTTTACTTTTTGTAGATAAAAATTTGAATTACGAAGAAAATCAGATATATTATTCAATGTAAAAACTTCCTTTTGTTAGTTCACAATTGTATAATGATATTGATTCTCTAGTTTGTCATATTATAGCTTTATGCTTTTCCAATGCTTCAACTACCACCAACTTCCTAAACTTGGAATCCTTGTTTTCAGGGATTCCTCCAAAGAGTTGTACAAATGTTTAAAAAGAAGGATAATCCATTTTTGCCCTACATATCCAATCACAAAATTAATCAATATTTAATATTTTTTTCTAAAATTAATTAATTATAAATATGAATAATATTTAGTTTTTTATATTTAATAAAAGGATCAATAAGTATACATCTTTACTAATTTCTTTTATTATAAACTGACGTAAGTACATGTGTGAGCATATGTGTATGCATTTTTTTAAATATGTGTGATATTATATTAGTAAGTAATGATATTATAATATTATTAAATTAATATATAAAATAAAATTATATTTATTAAAAATAAAGTAAAATATATCAAAAAATAATAGAATAACAGTTAATAAATAGGAAAAAAGAAAAAAAATAGAAATAGACGATTTTATAAAAAATTTGTAACAATAACTGTCAATTTTTAAAATTTAATAAATAATTATATTTTAAAGGGTAAAATTAGAATTTTGAAATTTAATACAAAAGAGAAAATCTTCGTATTGTTATAAATTACTAAAACATAATTAATTTATTTGATATTCTAATTGAACATTTATATAATTATATATTTTTTTTATTATTTAACGTCAAATGATATAAAATATAAGTCTTCTTGATTTCGAAATTTTTAATAATACTATACTATTTTACTTAAATTATTTTAAAAATATTTAGTCAATATTTAAACAAGTATAAACTAATAGAGATAGATATATGTGTTGTGTCACAGACATGATAAATATAATTTTTTTATATTAAATACTCAAACCTTCGCTCTCAAACTTATTTTCATTACTAAAAAGAACTTTCAATCAATTTATACTTTTTTAAAAGAATCACAATAAAGAAGCACAAAATAAATGGAATGATTAGTTGAACTAAGTAGGGTAGAAAGAACTTAAAAATTAGGGACCCCTAAACTATAATAATGTGGACTACAATATAAAATACTATTTTACGTATAAAATATAATAAATGATTTTTTCACTTTCAACATGCTTTAAATTTCACTTTAGTGTTAATATACTTTTAGCAACTTGATGACTGGGATAAATATCTCTAATAGATTGTAACGTCTCTTAAGAGAAAGTGGGTCATAAGTATACTTTTAGAATTATTTGTGTGAACCTCTCATAAGCTTTCATTGAAAAAAAAAAGGAATGAAAAGAAAGTAACTTCTTTAAAAATCTAAAATCAAAACATGTGTATAAATTAAAAAAAAGGGTTAAATATTTTTTTTGTTTCTTAACTTTCGGTGAATCTTAGAATTAGTTCATCTTGAAATTTTAAAATTTTGGACTAATTTAATCCTTCATTTTTTCAAAATACGTGGATTTAGTCATTTTAATTAAATTTTGTTAAAAATTAACTTATAGAGAAATTAATTAACTTCTATAAATTATTTATACATACACTAGTTTTAAACTTTAAAAAATGTTTTTTTTTTTGTATAAATGCTATTTGAAAAAAATATATTCACATCTAAAAAACTTAGAATTAAAATTTTAGAGAGGATTTGAATTAGTTGCTACCATTAAATTTCAACCGTGTTTCCGAAGATGATTGATCTAAAAGATATGATGGTGTTGGAGAATTGATTCCGGTGCAAAAATAATAAATCAACGTGAATTTTTTACCTTTTAATTAATTTTGAAAACTAAATATATACTAATTTTATATTAGAAAATCAATTCTGACCAATTTTACATCACTTTGATATAGAACCAAACACACATTTAGTCTATCACTTTCAACTTAAAATTTGAAGATAATGATCTTACAAGTCTTTTTCTTAGTATTCCATTTTTTTCATTTTTATTTAATTTAATATTTATATTTGTACTAAATTTTCAACAATTGTGTTCTTTACATTACATTGATCATTGTTGAAGTATCATTTGATGAGCACTTATAATTTTCCAAGGTTTTCATTTTCAATTTGGTTCCTACTAAGTACAAACCTAGTGAGAGCTAAGAGTTAGAGATCCCTTTTCCAAGTTGCATGAAAATGCACAAACCCAGCAAAAGAGACTTCAAGTGGACACTTTTCTTACACCTAAACACCTTTTCTCATTCATTTTGGCCTTTTATGTTTCTCCATCCTCTCTTCACCCTTTCCCCCAATTCCACTTTCCATTTCTCTCTCTTCCAACACTGTCAATTCATTACACAGGTTTATAAACTCTGATTATAAACATATCTGCTTTACATAATCAAAACCATTCTAAATGCATCTTTTGCATCATTATAAAAGCCATTTACATTATTAGTACACTTTAATGATATTGTATTCATCACTTCAGAGAACTAACACAAAATGAGTCATTACAGTACATGGAGTTTCCTTTTACCAAAAAGCCTCCAAACTGTGACATATACTCAGTGGTTGAAGGAGTTTGAATTCAATGATAGTTCCAAAGTTCTTAAACATCTTATAACTTATATTAATTTAACACTATTCTCATTTTTACCTAAGAAAAAAAGGTACATATAAGTTGTCACAGTTTTGATATAGAAGAAGTACTTGTATACTAAAAGTATTGAAAATCTTTTCCATACACACCCCATAGAGAACAGTTTTTGTTGTCTGCCTTTAAATAGAGCAAGTTTCTCCAAGCCCGCCAAGTTAGAATCAGATATTGCTCTTTCTTTTCTTCTCTTTTCTCTCTCTTTCTTCTTCTTCTTCTTCTTGTGTGATCAATGCCACAATGTTGCTGAAACATTCTCACCCTTTTGCCTCCACTTGCCATGGAAAGTCACACTCATAAGAGGGGTGAAGATATGGGTGTTGGTGGTGTTATGAGTTGTAAAAGGTTGCTTCTTGGAGCATTGCTATCTTTAGGAGTCATCTGGTTTATGTTTCTTGCTATCTCAGTGAACCGACAAACCAAAAGAACAGTGATTGCTCCAATGAATGTTGTCTCCAAGCATTTGAAGTTGGTCAGCATGCAGAGGCATGTCTTGCATTCATCAAATTCTAGACTCTTCATAGTGAGCAAAAGAAGAGTGCCAAATGGACCTGATCCAATACACAACAGGTACAACATTTGTGTTTTTTCTGAAATGCTTTACGATGATGCTTTTGTTCATGTAATTTGTTGCATGGTTTAAACAATGAAAAGAAACAATTTTTCTCAAGAACCTTCATTCATGCCCTCTGATTAGACTCAGCTAGTTGTTACTTTTCTGCATTCATCTTAGTTATTTGGTGTGAAACTGAAGCATGAAGTGCATATCTTCAAACACATGCTTGAAAAAACATGAAACAAAACAAAAACATGTTTTAGTTTTACTGATACATTGATTCATGTCAGATCATGAAAATGAAGGAAGAAGCAGCAGACATTGTTGGAGTTAATTCATGATCCATTTGATTTGATTCAATTCATTAGGACTTAGCTAAAGGGGGAGCTGAAGCATGATTTTTCACTCTTTATGAAAAGCTCCTTTAACTAACAATCTTTCTCTTATTTTCATGAGAAACCAAAAAAGACATCGGGTGAAGAACTGTGCCACTTTAGTTATTGGGGGAAAAAAGAATTGGGTGCCTCCTTTTCCTTTCTATGGAAAGCTTGATTAATTTATTGGAGGATCATGAACTACTTTTAACCTTATTTGCATAAAACAATCCAATTCATGTCTTATTTGAAATTGGAATTTTGCTTCCTATTGATGATGATGTTATTGTTAAATGTTTTGAGGACCCTTTATGATGATGATCATCACACTGTTGCACTATGCACTGCACAATTCTACCGTACCTTGGAATTTCATTTCATTTCATTTCATCTCTCATATTCTGAACTATTATTCAGGAGAGCAGTGAAAAGCAGAGAGCCACCTACACAAGCATGAGCATTGCATTGTGAAGTTCCAAAGCAAGTTTGAGGTCAAATCATAGAAGAAATTTTGCTATTCTCTTGTGGAAGAAGAATTCAGAGTGTGTTCTTATAAGATCATGTTATGATTACTTGTTACATAGTATGATTGCAAGTGCTTTTGAGGTTCTAAGTGTGATCCTTAATGTTTTCTATTTTTTTTTTCTTTCTTCTCTTTGAAATGTACCCTTTTGATGGTGTTGTAAATCAAGAACTTAGGAAATGAAGTAACCAAATTTTGGATGCAATCCAATTTTCTCATCATTCTTATCCTAAAAACTACACGTGAGAATTGAGAAAGACTACCCTTTTCAACACTATTTACTTTTTCCCCTTATTTATGGAAAGAAAAAAAAAACTTTTTCCTAGATTTATTTAGATTTTTGGATATGCTGTGGGAAAAAGAAAAAAGAAGAGAAAGCATTTGTAATTTTTGGATTATTTGGAGCAGTAGACAAGAAGAAAGGCCAAGTCTCCATGCATCATATTATTAGTTAGGTTTTAATTTTTTTAAGTAATCTTGGGGAATTCCTTTTATGGTGGCACCCTCTTTCAAGTGCCTTGTGTTCAACAAAGCACTTTCCCTAATTTAAAGTTCATACATATAAACAATTCCTTTTCATTTCCCTTTTTACCTTCATCAATGCATCAAAATAAACATGGCTTCTCTTTGCCCTGCCATGTGGACCATATAGTGATGCCACTTAGTTAATATTTAAGATCACACAAAATAAAACATATACATAGGGCTCTAAAATAGACCCTATAATAGCCTCAAGTATAGGAAGGTTCCTACTGCAATATTTGTCTAGTGCCTTCATAATATTTTCTTGGTTACACTAAACATCTTTCTGTCAAATCCTACACAAATGTTTTTTTTTAGTTTCATTTTTTCGAAGATCAGAAAGAGATTATATAAACGTGATCTGAACTAACTTTATATAAGGAATTGACGTCATTTTTCTATTGAAAATCGGTTTTTTTATCAGTGAATGTTAGTTGGTAATTTTGTTAGTGGAGAAGTTGAACTCAGAGTATCTCTCGATCTGTCTCTCTTTTATATACTTCAAATCAATCTTATATCTTTCAAATATTAGTGAAAGTTGAACCTACAACCTCTCGATTTTTTTTATCAGCGAATGTTAGTTGGTAATTCTGTTAGTAGAGAAGTTGAACTCAGAGTATCTCTCAATCTGTCTCTCTTTTATAAACTTTAAATCAATCTTATATCTTTCAAATGTTAGTGAAAGTTGAACTTACACCCTCTCTCACTTTTTCAACCGATTTTTACTACTAGACTAACTTAATAACTTTAAAATATTAGGTTTATAGACCTTCGTATTCAACTTTATCATTTTTACCTGGTGTGGAACTCATACTGATACTTGTTCTGAGCTATTTTTCATTAACATTAATGTGATGGATTATAGATGAATGGAATTTCAGAGATTTTTGCAAATTGAGGTATGACACTAAAGGCAAATAAATAAGCAAAGGAGCAATCCCTGGGTGGTGCTTTTTCTTTTTATGTTTGCTTTTTCATTGTGGTGTGATTTTCTATAGATTCGAGAAGGATGTGACTTGGTCGAAAGTAAGTGAGATTGAAATTATGAATCTGTTTGATTTTTGTTCCTCCATTGCATGGGAGACAGATTCTCACCCCTGCCAGTGTTTGTTTCTCTTTCGCAGATGAGTCTGCTCAATTGGATCACAATCTCTCTTTCTTTACCATTTATCAAACACCTTCTGGATCTCTAAGGGGGTCCCATTTCTCCTTTGTTTCAATTTTACTTACTATTTTTAGTATTTTATTATGGAAAATTATTTTTTTACTATTAAATTTTGACAATTTTTTCTTACAATCTTAGGTATCATCTTTTAAGTGATTTTTTCATTTTTTCTTTTATCTCATTCTTAATATTTCAAAACCACTTAAAAGATGACTCATGTTGTAAGAGAAAGTTGTCAAAATTTAGTAGTCTAAATATCATTCTCCTTTTAGGTGTCATCTTCTAGGTGGTTTTCCATTTTCTTTTTCTCATTTTTAATATTTCAAAATCACTTAAAAAATGACACCTCATGTTATAAGAGAAAATTGTCAAAATTTAGTAGTCAAAATATCATTCTCTTTTTATTATTTCACTTCCACAGGAAATACAAAATAAATAAAGTATGTCTGATAGAAAATAATTGGAAATCCTACATACATAATCGAATTATAAGATACCAGCACAAGCTTCACACACATGTGTCTCTGATTTTTTAACTTTCAAGAGAAAAATAAATTGAAAGTAATAATATAAAGTGTCTGAATATTAGAAAAGAAACTACAAATATAACTAAAAAAAGTTAAATACGTGACAATCTTAGAAAAAAAAATTAATATAGTTGTTATTATTGAAAGTTAGTTAATTTAAAAAGTAAAATTGAAATCATGAAACATGTACTATAAAAGAAAAGAATCTTCTTTTTATACATACATATATATATATATATATATATATATATATAGATAAATTGATGTAAATGTCACGTCTGAGACAACTATTAGTTTTGGTAAAATTAATTTAAGTTAAAATTCTACTATTTTAATAAAAATAAAAAACAAGTTATATTAATAAAGATTATTTTTTTTCTTATTATTAAAATTTTTTTCTTTCTTAAACGAAATTATATATTATATCATTTCATGTGAAGTTATTTTGTTTTATTTTTAAACTAAATTATATACTATTTTGTTCCTACACTTTATAAAAATAATGTAAAACATTATTTACAACAAACAAACGGTAATTGAAGTACCGTGAACTATAATATTGTAAAATGTGTTGAAAATAATATTTTATATAACCTCTTATAAAATATAAAATATAAGGAGAAAATAGATACATAATTTAATTTAAAGACCAATAAGAAAATAGTTTGAAAAAAAAAACATATTTAATATTAAAGTAATAAGAAGAATCTTTGATTAAAAAAATGAGGACCTTCAATTGTTTATTTATTTGAATTGAAATTTTCATATTCCTCCCCTCATAATACGCCACACAGGGTTCAAAGTCATTGATATAATCATTTTGTTCAAGAACATTGCTTTGCTTGATTGGAATGATCCACATAAGTTGCCATCATCCTTTACTTTTCTAAACTATGAACATTGACCCAATAATTTTCATTTTATTATTTGGAGAATTTAGACAAAGGAAATTCCTCCACACCAAGTTAGATTGCATAAATTATTTTATATATTTTATCTAAAAACCTTTCAATTTATTTATTTATGAGAAACTCATATCTTAATATAAAACTGATTGATGACTTTTTTTTATCTTATTTTAATAAATTACTCGGTCAAAAGTCTTCAAACGACAACTGTTTTAATAAAGTATAAATTCAGCTGAGACATAAACATGATTTGAATCAACGACACATGTTGACCTTTCAAAGTTTCGTATAAATTTAAATAAAAAATCCAATTCATCACGCATTCCAATACAAGCTAATAATAAATAATAAATAATAAATAATCTTAATCCTTACAAAATTTTCATCTAATCTTCTTATTTACTAGAGAATTTATAAAAACTATCATTAACATAATTTTTTTTTTCTCAATGGTTCAAGGAACTAAATCTTCCACAATGACATTATCACTACATGAGATCTCAACCTTATGAGATCATGCAACTTAATGCATTATAGAATAAATGAAGAGTTTAATTAAGGGTTTATTCATCATCATTATTATGAAATTTGAGTTTTGAGTCTGAGTTTTATAATATTGTCTTCTACCGAACATTAAAAATACATTGATATTAGTACTGTAAAAATCTTTATAGCATATTTTGAAACATAATAATCATTGTTCATTGTTCATCAGTGTATTTTTTAAAGCATAACAGAGGAATCACACACAAAGACTCAGCAGAGAATCCAATTTGATAATTCACTACAAATAATAAATCATTCTAAGATCCATGTAACAACAAACATGAAGTGTTGAAATGGCCACCTAGGAGTATTTTTACTCAAACAGAAATCAAATGCTTCAAACTTTCCAATCAATTAGATGTAGATGATGAACATAACATCATGAGATGTCTTTACAGAGGACAAGTAGATGATGATGATGATGTCCAATGTTTTTGGTCTTGAGGACATGTTTATATATATTTTTGAGGATTAAAATCCGAGGTATATATTCCAAACATCTTGGACGGACATCATCAGAGAGATTGCATTTGGATACAACAAACAGTGAAACAAATAGATCTCATAAAATCTAACCTATCAGAAAATTTATTATATCATACAATACAACTAACTATACCTGATTGATTAGGGTCTGACCTCACCCATGGAGGAAATGCTCAAACAAACCATAAAACATTAGCACCATCCGAGAACAATCTCCACTCTGATTCACATAGCAGTTCAATGACGACAACAATCTCATCATCATCATCAACAACCACTACGCTGCCTCGTTTTCTGGCTTACCAAAGATCAAGGGAAAATCATCATCATGTTCAAAGAAACTCTGATCTTTGGATAACCCCTTTAGGGAATGATAAACCTGGTACATAGACCACCTATCTTTGGGGCGAGAAACCACACAATTCAAAGCAATTTTCAGAAACTGCAGAATCTCCTCATCATGTCCCCTTCCACATATGGCTTTATCAATGCAATCCTTAATCCTTCCCAAACCAGAATGCATGTTCACCCAATCCACCAAGCTACCCTTGAACTCTTCATCCCCATTGCTAACATCAAGAGGTTTTTGCCCTGTCACCAACTCCAAAAGCAAAACACCAAAACCATACACATCCCCTTTCAATGAAGCAACCAAAGTACTAGGATATTCCGGAGCTATGTAACCAATCTCCCCCAAATCTCCATTCACAAAACTACCATTTGAGTCTGAAGCCATGAGCCTTGCAAGACCAAAGTCCATCAAACGGGCATCAAACTCTTCATCAACAAGAATCACATTGGAGCAGATGTTCTGCTGTATGATGGGAGGGTGGCAACCATGGTGCAGCCATGCAAGCCCTCTTGCAGCTCCTAACCCAATCCTGAACCTCATCAACCAATCTAGCACCCCACCATTCTTGTGCAACAAGGAATACAAAGTTCCATTAGACATGTGCTTGTAAACCAGCAACTTTTCCTCCTCCACCACACAGTACCCTAACAGAGGAGCCAAATTTGGGTGCCTAACCTGCCCCAACCGGTTCATCTCCATCCCAAACTGCTTCTCCCCAATCCTACAAGCACTCAACCGCTTCACTGCAAGCGTGGAACCATCTGGGAGATCAGCCTTGTACGTTGTCCCTGTTCTTGTCGCAAAAAGAACATTCTCCCCACTGAAATTATGGGTAGCAGCCATCAAATCCCCCAATTTCACCTTCACAATAGGCTTCTGAAAGAGACTGACTTGCACAAGCTTATACCCTCTTAGCCTCAGAGCCCAATCACCAGCAGCACCCACACTAGAACCAACCCCATAACCCTTCTTCTTCTTCTTCCCACCCAAATGATACCACCACCAGAGACCAAAAGCCAGCAACAATGATGCAGCAGCACCAAACACCCCTGCAGCAATGATAATAGCAAGGTTCTTCTTACTCATCCCACCACACTTGGATCCGAGAGGACCCCCACATAACCCACTGTTCCCCTCAAAACCCTCCCTTTCAAACCCATGAAAAAACTCTGGGATTGTCCCACTGAGCCTGTTATTGGCCACAGAAAACTTCTTGAGCCTACTCAAACTCCCCAGCTCAAAGGGGATTGACCCAGAGAGCTGGTTATCCGACAACATCAACTCATTCAAATATGAACAATTCACAAGTGTGGGAGGAATAGGCCCCGAGAGTTGATTACCAGACAAATCTAGAGAAACCAGAAACGGCATCCACTTGCAGATCTCGTGCGGGATCTCGGAGGAGAAAGAATTTGAAGCAAGATTCAACCTTTGAAGGCTCTTCCCACAGTACTTCAAAGCCTCGGGGATCCGACCCGAAAGTTTGAAATCTTGGAAGTCCAAACTCAAGACCCGGTTCTCCCTTTGGTTCCAGCATGTCACACCCACGAAGTCGCAGATGAAACCCACGGTGGTGTTCTCGAACCGCCACAGGGCGAGGTGACCCTGCGGATCCGAAAGAGCTTCTTTGATGCCACTGAGACATTTAACATCGTCCTCGACCTGCGACGAAGCGAGAAGCGCGTGAAACCCCAACAGGGTTAGCAGAAAGAAGGAAGAGGAAAACGTGTTGCTGCGATCCATGGAGGGGAAAGGAGGTTGTGGGGTGAGGGAAAGGTTTGATTTTTATGGTGGGGTTTTGGTCTAACACTGTTGGAATGGTGCCATTGACTTGTGGGGTGTGAGAAAATGCAGAGATAAAAAGTGCAGAGAGATAAATGAGTGGAAGATGGTTAAAAAAAAGAAATTTTTGGTGTTGTTTTGGAGCTGTGTATGCATATACAGTGAGATTTGGTGATTGAAAAGAGCTTCTTTGACTGAAGATCCTGATTGGGAGAGGTTGTTTGACTGTGGTTTTCATCCATTATCAATGAATGCCAATGGTTTAGTTTGGTTTATAGATAAATTTATTAACAAAAATCTTACTTAATTAAATCCTCTCTAAATCACTACAATTTATTATAAATAACTAATTTTAAGTGCACCTTCTTCTTGTTTTAACTGATTTTCTCATTTATTTGTCTTTTTTCAAAGGCAAATAAAACAAGTTGCCAACCTCACTACATACATTTTTTAAGGTAATTTTGTTTTAGGTATTAAATGTGAACATATGTTAATAAGAAGGTAACGAGGATTTAACGTTAAAGTTACTTAATGTAGTGTCTTGTGCTAGATTTGTTTTTAATGTGATTTAATATTATTTTCTTACTTCTTTAGTTTTTCATCTAATAATCAATAATATATCTTGTTGCATAACTTCATTTTATAGTGCAATGGTTCTTTTTAAGACATGTTACATATGAAATATGTCTTGTGTTAGATTTATGTTCAACATGGATTAAGATGGTAAATGATATATTATCTCTTATTGAGTTTTCATCAAATCAAAATTTCGTAAGATCTTAATATTTGTTTGTCTTTTAGCTCCATATTTTTAGATTATCTCATGTTAAATTTACGTTTTTAGAAAATGTGATATAAATTATATATTAATGTGTAATTTTATTTGTAATTAGATAGTTTTATATAATTATTTAAACATAATTTCATGAGGTATGATAAGTTTGTAAAATTCTTACGAATTATCTTAAAATTATATTAACCATAATTTTGATGAAATATTAAAAATAACAGTTTGTATACTGTTCATAATCATTAAACTCGTAATATTATTTAAGTTAGACTTATCAATAATAGAGTGGACTAGTTTGCTTTAAACGCCTAACATTTATTTATCATTACAATTTAAGATCTACCTTATTTGCATTGTTGTATTTTATAATTTTTGTTTTCCATTTTATGGTACAAGTGATAATCTATATATTTTTAATTTATATTGCATTCACTAAATTTATTTTATTAAGTTGTTAAATAATTTTTTTTATTTTCTTAACTTATTTTAATATTCAGATGTATTTTTAAAAATCGCACATGAAGAAATTTTAGTCGAACATTAAATAGACCTAACCTAGGCGAACTCAAAAGTGTGTTGGCTTACAATGAATCAATAAATTGGACAGACTCAATTTAATAGCAACTGGTCCAGACCTTTATGAATGTGAATGTGAGGAAAAAAAGTACGTGATTTATTATTTATATTTACATAAATAAATTATTAAAATATAATTACTAGAACGAACAAAAAACTTTGAAGAGAAAATGTTCATAGTGAATTTGGTGTCATCCTTTTTTATTGCAAAGTTATTAAATTTTGGACTTAGGGAGGAAAATCTCAAAGTAAGCAATTTTTCTATTAGAAATAAGGGTGGTAATATGGGTCGGACTTTAAAAAAAAAAAAAATGATAAGATTTCGATGTTTAACAAATTTATAAATTTTAACACAAATTTAGAAATTTTAATAAATTCATAAAATTAAGTAAATATTTTGAAGAATTTTGTGATAAATTAATAATTCAACATTTTTATCATATTCATATTCGTACTTTGATATACACGATGTATTATTCAAACTTGAGCACATTCAAAAATACATAACACTTGTCTTTTTTACTTTTCACTCATACGAAAATTTGGAACATAGAAGTTGAGAAAGAAATTAACCAATATACATAAATACAATTTTTTATTTTATTTTTTTATACGAGTCGCGATTGGCTCACGTGGATTACGAGTTATGCAAGTTGGATTTTGTAGGCCAACGGACTCAATATCTCGACTCACCCATATTTTTTTGGCAGGTCTACAGACCGGTCTACCGAACCAAATTCACATTATCACTCCTAATTAGAAAAAATACTAAAGAAATTGGACTTATATAGTTTGTAATTTTTTTATAATAATTAAAAAAAATGCATACATCTCGGTTATATTTTTATAGTTTAAATATTTACCTAAATAGACTTGGTTGTAACTGTTGTAATATGATTATAGTAATCATATATATAGTTTATAAGACTATAAATATTTGAGAAATTTTGTCTATATTTAAGAAATTATACTCAAGTGGGATTTGAATAATCTCATGTAATTATGTAATTATATAGTTATAAATATTCAAATATGTCATAGATTATGATTGTAAGTTCCTAATTGATTGTAATCTCCTTCTATAGTGATTCTAAACCGTTAAAAAATACTATAAAAATTATAAATATTGTGTGAAATGCATTCAAAAAGAATATATATATATATATATATATATATATATATATATATATATATATATAT
>Ga0099822_1008437_pt1 | contig 13180 bp, 5 predicted proteins | sample CowpeawhiteBW_FD_76839 | JGI IMG/M metagenome (GOLD analysis project Ga0099822, IMG submission 76839) | Root nodule microbial communities of legume samples collected from California USA - Cow pea white BW | ecosystem: Host-associated > Plants > Roots > Nodule | place: USA: California | collected... | reverse complement strand
GGAAAAAGATATTTCATAAGGAAAAACCAAAAATAAAAAAAAACAATATCATAATACACAAGAAAAAATAAAATCCATAAAGAAAATTAAACAAAAAAAATAAAAAAACAACATGTCATTATTATTTAAAAAAAAAAAAAAAAAAAAAACTGCGAAGCCTAGAGCAATACAACAAGGAAGATATGGGGAAATTCTTAAAAAATTAAAATACAATACAGTGTAAATACACAAACATGAAAATAGAACAACACTTTTACATAATTGCATAATATTTGTAAAGGAGACATTATCATTTCTCGGTAATATATAAGCTTATCAGTAAATAGGTAACAAACAAACAAAAACTAGTAGCAATCATAATATTATGATAATTGATGTTTATTATGATACAGAATATTCCTAACCCATATCATATCATATCATATCAGAATTTTCCTTTTTTCCCCATGGACACCTCACAAAAATACAATTTTCCAAACTCATGCGAGAATGCCTCAAAACAAGTCTTGCCTAGTATAATTGCCTACTCTTAACTGTAGTTGTAAGGATTGAGAGTGTTGGGAGAATTAGGTCTTAATGATATAATTTGCAATATAACAGAAAAGAAAGGTAAATAGAAAGAAAGAAGTGATAGAGAGAAGGGAACCAGTTGAGGATTTGGTGGTCGGGCGGGGCGAGAGGGGGGTAGGGAAATGCCAAGGGGGAGGTTGTGGCGGCGCCACATGGAGTAAGCCATGTGAGAAAGCTGGGACTTGGCAAGAGGGTCGCTGGTGGAAAGAACGATAGAACCAAGCTCAGCCAAGGAAGAAGCTTTCCCCAATGGAGTGGAATCACAGAACACGGGTTGGGGCTCTGGGCCATGCTCCCCCCACCTGCGATTCTCGTTCAGATGGCTCTCCCTCCATTCATCCAGACCACGCCATGGCCAAACCTTCACACCACATGAAGACGAAGTAGAAGAAGAAGACGAACAAGAGAAGCATCTGGGCTTCAAATGCGAGGCCGAAAGTGATACCATCATTGCTTCCAGTTTCAGAAGCTGCATCACTTCCGCTTCCTCACTCCCCAATGCTTATGCTCCTACTCTCCCTCCAAGCTTTCTTTCTCCCAAAATATGCCCAACACTATAACTCAGTTTTGTTTAACCTCTTGCAGTGCAGAGTCAGAAATTGAAAAAAAAAAAAACGCTTTTAGTTTTGTTTTTAAACTGTATCACTACGTTTTTAATTTAATTAAAAAAGGTTTTCTTCGCACTTGTATGTCCAGTTAAAATTGAGTTTAATCCGTTTAAGTCAATGAAAATAGTCGTAAAAACTATTTGATTATGGGACCCTTGTTCCTGTAAATTTTATCAATGACAAAATAAGTTTAATACAGCAAAATTTGATTGAATACAGGATAAAAATACAATTTTCTCTTTGACCCTGAAAAAAGTAATTAATTTTCAAAACAACTGGGGAATGACTCAAATTATCATTTTTAGACGACTAATACTTCAAAACTACCTTTAATCGATAATTATTAGGAGAAATTCATTTTATTTTTATTCTAATTGTTCTGTCCACAAATTATTATGAAAAGTTTATACAACCAGAAAAATTGTTAAAATATCTGACGCTTTGTTTGAAGGAGTAATTACAATTGACTATTTCGACATATTGAGACATCTACCATGTGAACCAATAATGACTTCAAGAACTTGAATTACAGATTATCTTTGCATGTCAGTGTAGCGGTAGTTAGCAATGTACACCGCTACGGAGAACTATCTGACTATCATCACATTCTACCAAATATTTTACATGAGTTCGTGTAATCACAAAGAAAGTCTTATAGCAACGGTACAACAGTTCCGATGATGAGAGTAAAGGATCCCACGCTGCATCAGTATGATCACAGGTGGCCCTTATAATGCTTCCTTTACAAACCAACAGCTAAATTAGGATGAATAATTTGGAAACCGGAAAAACGAACTAGCCAAGAATCACATCACTAGCAAATCTTAAATATCTGAGATCTGCCAAATCCACATGAAATGAAACAACAATGGATAAAAAGTTATTAGTTCACAAATTTTATGATCAATAAATAGACTCGGACAGTCTAACCAACTGCAACAACTGATATTGATTAATTCAATTCACATGTTACATTAAAAATTTCGTTACGTTGTGAAAATAGTAGTTATCGCATAAATAGATAATATATGTTTACAAGTTCATAAGAATTGTTATTTCTTTTCGGGGATGGATACAAGTGCAAGATAAAGATGTCATTCCACAACAATGCATTTCAGTTCCCATTGTTTGTAATATAGTAAGCAAGCAAATCATCAATTCATCATTAAGTAGGGAGATGGTAGTGAGTATACAATAACCAACATTTCAAACCCTAATCGTACAGTATAAAATCCAATATAACAGGATGTGAGGCTATAACGTTAATAAAGGTACTAAACATTTCTACATAACCAAAAATAAAACAATAAAATCAATTTACTGAAACAACGCAGTACTACTCAGGAGACCTTCGATACCGTATTCAAAACAGTTCCAGAAACCAAATAACTGAAGAGAACTATGAGGAAAGATAGCAAATGTGACTTTTCACACCACTAATATTTACTTTCAATAGACCATGCTTTAAATATTTTCACGCAAATATTATGTTTATACTCTAGAGGTATATTTTTAAGGTCATCTTCCATTAATCTTTATAATCTACACACTAAATACATTTACATCAGACAACAGTGTTGCCATAGATAAGAGAGAAAGTAGAAAGCTTTTTGGCAGAAATTATTCCTAAGACAACTACCCATAAAGAGAAACTAAACTTCAGCACATCTGGAACTACAAGACATAGGTTATATAGGTTATGTTACCAATAAAAAATGCTCTCAACAAAGTAAATAGAATAGGACATGGAACATATGCAAACAAGTAAGGGGTATGCAATCAAGTAAACATTTTAACAACACGAACTAAGAAAAGATGAAGAGCACGTGAAAAAAATGTAAAATTTTATAGAAAATGGCATCAAATACTTACTGCTAAAACTGCACTTCATGCAAAGAATCTAAAAACAAGGCCACACTCCAGAAACAACCACTACTCATTGCATTCAATTTTAAATTCAAACCCACTTATTAAACCTGTAACAAGATCGTCTTAAATTTTCAAATTGCAGAAATATTAAGCTTGAATAGAAAAGTAAACAGTAAAAACCAGTAACAAACATGGAGCACCAGGATGAATGCAACCGAAAAAACATTTATGGTAACCTAGTAAGAATCATGAGTCAAACAATCACGATAGTTGCGAGAAAAATAATCTTGAAAGATACATATGTCACTCTACAAAATAAAAAGATGGGAGTACAAAGCAGAGCATATAGCGAAACAAAGATTTGGGGGTTGTGATTCTACCTGACAGAATGAATTTAGGTTCTCTATTACCCAGCATCAGACCCAGAGGCTGAGGAACTACCAGTATCAGAATCTGCACAAATAAAATAATATAAATCAGACAGAACACTTGACCAAAACGAAAAGCAGAAGTGAGCATGCAGTAGCAAGAATAATAAAGGTTAAGATATCTCTTGACTAAATAATTAATCAAAGTAACACTTGATGAAGAGCCTGAATCACTGCTGGAGCTGCTTGAACCACTTGTCTTACTCCCATCCGCTTGAACTTCTTCTTGCGCGGGCAAGGATGGGGGACTATTTCTTTCATCTGCTGATAAAAACGTAAACAAGATACATCAATTAATCTAATAATGAGATCCACAATGATGCTACCATTAAAAATTACCTGTTTGTGCTTCTTTTGAAATCTCAACCATAACTGGTGCCTGACTCTACAGAAGCATGAAAAAAAAAAAACATTTAGCAATGACTGTTTGACAATGAATTCACTGATCAATGAAAGTTAAAATTGAAAACTGTACCTTTTGCAGGGCATTCTGCTCAGCTTGTGCTCTAGCTTGAATAGCAAGTTCAAGCTTCCTCTTATTTTTGCTCAAACTTTTCTTATAGTTGGTCACAAATCTATCAAGCTCCCAGAGAGTCTCCGTATCCACACTATCAATGTCGACTTCAATTTCTTCATCATGCTGGGAAAGTGCTGAGTTTCTCTTCTTAATGATCTGTACAATGGCATCTAGCTTCTCAGAAGGTAGACCCTGAAGGTTTGTGCTGAGTTTTTGCTTTTCCTCATATGTCATGTCTCTTTTATGAGGGTCTTTGGCCTTGGGCTTTTTGGGAGCAGGGGTTCGAGACGAAGGAGTGATGCTCATGTTTTTTTGAGGTTGTGTCATTGATTCTGACCTATCCAAAATCCGTCTCATATCAATAGGTGGGGGTCGAAACCCAGGAGCCTTTCTAGACAAAGGTGAAGGCGAAGGGCCAGCCGCACCATAATCTTGTTCAAATCTCATTTCGTGGTTGTAATTTGACTCTATTACAGCCCATCTCTCCTCAAATACATCTGACAGCTGCTCAGCCATTATATGAACGTCTTGTCCTTTGGGATTATAAGTCATGGCGTTGCGAAATGTAAGTCTCACATCCTCAGCAAACTCCTTGGGTGACTTGTACAAATTCTTGTTCAGCCTTGACTTCACAGCGCCCAGGTCCATTGGATGCTTGATGATATCAAAATAATCGTGTAAACCAAGACCCTCAACGTCAACTGGAGTATTAAACACCCAACCATGCTTGTGCTTCATCAATTTCTCAAGCAACGAACCACAACTCTTCAAAAGCTTCAATCCCATTCCATGTCCCATCTCAGCTGCACCATGCTTCTTCCCATTCAATTTAGACTTCTTGTTACTCCCTGAAGGTGGAAACTTTTCTTTCCCAAGCAAGAACTCCGAATTGCGATAGAACTGGTTCGCCTTGGGCGTCCTCTTCTCCTTCTCAATGGTTTCGCCAACCCCTTGACTATTCTCCAACACTGACACGCTCAACTGATGCAAAGGTTGGGAAGGCTCTCGTGGTGGAACAACAGCCGAGGCCACCTCCGAGTGAGTACGCTTAGTTCCAACCCTCCTACCAGTCCCACTATCCACCATCATATCTGAAATACCATGTTGAGCTCCAATCACCCCCAACTTCTCTTCAATCCTACTCACCAAACTCCTAACCATATTGAGCTCACTCTCAAGCCTCCTCATTAACTCTGGCTTAGACCGCCAATCCAAACTTAGCCTAACAAAACTCCCTGGTCCCGGTAACCACTCTGGTATCCCGGGAATACCGGAAGGATCATTCAAAGCACCGTTCACATGCTGCGGCCGAACTGAATTCCCATCCTCCAGGTCCTGCTGAACCAAGGCGTTATTGCAATTATCCTTAGCCCTAGGATTACCATTATCGACAGTGATGTTATCCCTACTGTTGTAATGGGCGGCGGTAATAGTCCCCGAACTGTCGTCCCCGGTAAAAGTTGCAGCGGTAGTACGAGGAGCGACGTTCACGGCGTTGGCGTTGGCTTTGTTCCTAGGACCTTTAAAGGCTTTCCTTGTGTAGACTTTGCTCTCTGTGTATCTCTGCTCCTTTTTGCTGCCATCATCTCCCCCAATTTGTCCCGAAGCCATACATGCAAAACCCTAATTGCTTTTTCCCTCCCCTTAAAACCTTAACGGAACCCTAGAATCCGAAGATAGGGTTTTACCCAGGGAGGAGAATAACCTAATAAGACAGCCTACAAGTGAAATTCCGAAAATAGAAACAAATCGATGGAGAAGAAGAAAGCGAGGGGTCACGAGGACACAGAATAGGGTTTGGAGCTGTGTTACCTTAGTGCTCCGATCAGATCTCACAGTTTCTCTCTCTGGAGATGGAGATTCTCTCTAGAACTCTCGGTGTGGTTCTCTTTCAGTGCAAGTGAACGGCAAATCGTGTCATCTTATCGCGTCACAGGTGTACGGCAACGGTAGATGCATGTGTGGAACCGTGGACCGGGTGAGTGGATAGTGACGCGTCCGAGGTGCGTTACAGAGAACCGTTTTAGCATCAAAACTTTGCACGTAGACTCGCTAACAGGTTTGGCCTGTGGGATGCACGCACCAATGACAGGGGAGAGACAGAGGGACGTGGATGTCACGCGGTAGGAAGGGAAGCCGGATTTGTGACGTGAGGATTTGTTGGCAAAAAAATAAAAAAGATTGCGTAAGCGGGGTGTGGCGCGTGAAGAGTATTCGTCAGTTCGGACCGGGCACTGTCCTGCCCAGTCCTGAAGAGATCCACACGCGCCGGCATGGCGGGTGAGATGAGGTTTTGTTGGGCCTTTGGATTTATTGTCTTTGGGCTTAGGTTGCGGATCATAGTCCAGTTGACATTAGTGTATTAAAGAATCTTCTAAAATTTTGATTGATTTACAGTAGTTGATGGATTCTTTAAAATTTATCAGGTACAGTTTAATATTATGATAAAAACAATTAGTCTCATGAAGAATGAGAACCCAAAAAAAAACTTAAAGTTTGGATTAAGTAAAAAAACAAGTGGAAAATAAATGAACCATTAAATTATTTTTATTAAAATTCGTAGACTTTTTTTATATTATTATTATATAAAAAGTTTAACTAAATCATACCTCATATTTACTTTTTATACCTCTGTATAAATTATGTTATTATGTTAGCCTGTAAGATGACTTAATTTTGAGAATGACAATGAAAAAATTAAGTGTTAGAAAGTTTTTGTAATTAATATTTTTTATTGAAACAAAATAATATTAAGTCTTTCCATTATTAGAATCGGTGGATATATATGTGCAGTTTGTACATATATTTTTAAATATTTTTATTATAACATAAGTAAATACGATGGAAAAAAAATAATCCTTTTATCAAAAGAATTAAAATAGTGGCTACTCTTTAATGTTAAAAATTCTAAAATTCACATTGGAGGATTTAATCAGTTAAAATAAATTATAAAGAATATTATAATTAACTATCATTGTGAATATATATATAAATCGACATAAGAAAGAAAGGTGAGATATATTATTGGCATAAGACCTTCAACTTTCTCTAACAGTGAAAAAGGAAAAAACAAAATGCAGCACAAACAAAGGGAGACAAATAACACAAACAAAAATGATTCAAACTCCACCTAAACATGCTCAAGAACAGTGGGTTTCAGAAGCAAGTAGGTTTATTTGAAAATACCAGAAAATTAAGATGTTCATAAGACAACCTTTTAGCATGTTCCATTAATCCAAGAAAGCTACTTTAATCAATTGGGTGGTGCTGCAAAATTATGATGAGGATCTGGTCCCTCTGGGGCGAGTCTATGTGTATTTCCATCCTTGTGAGGGACATCAGCAGCAGCATCTTGAAGATGCATATGCTGTTCTGATAGGTCCAAACCTAAGTACTTGTGATGAAATTGATGATGCTTCTCTGCAACATTATTTTGAGGAATGAATGGGTGGCCATGGAGATTACGTGCCTGCAAAGTGATGAAAAGGGTGCAGAGGATCACAAGCATCAACACTCGAGCCATTGTTGTACTTGCCATGCTGATATCAAACTCTGAATGAATGTTGGACAAAACTTGATGAGTGTGAAAGCATACCAATATGTGTTACTTATAATGTGGCAGAATAAGAATAAAAAGAGGGTTTAGAGTATTAGATATAGGACTGGATTCTGTTTAATTATTAACTTAGAGGCTAGTGCTCTCGCATAAGAGTCCTTTAGTTTTGGAAACCCTACAAATATTCTAAGTTAAGAGATGAGACGGGAGAAAAGTTAATGAATAACTTACAAATTTATTATGAGGAAGTTACTTTACGGTACTTTTAAATAAAATGGGTTTTGAATCTCCTACTTAATTTATAGTTCATTTATAGTGTGTAATTCGATATTATTTTACACGTAATTTTATTTATTTATAAATAATAAAGTATAAATGTTTTTTTGTTGGTTAATAAAGATATAAGTGTAATTTTGGTTCAAGATAACTTTCCTTCCTTAATTTTCATCTTCCATGTTTTCTTTTTATAGTATTTCATTGTCCTGTTCATTTTTTAGGTTTTCTTCTGCGTAATATTCTAACGTCCCATCGGGTGTCTTTCCCATATTGTCTTCTGCACCTGAACCATTGTCTCTTTTATGTCACGTTTCTCGTCAAAAGCTCCATTAGCACCACATCAAAGTAGTAAACATTTATCTCTATTGAAGATTTTATCATAGTCGCAACATCTCTCTTTGGAATTATCGGAACTTCAATTTCATGATTCGTGATTTTGAAGTCATCGTCGAAAGATGTTGAAGTCAATGATAGGGTGACATAATGCCCAATCCTCTTTTTTCGAGTCGATACTCAAGAAACAACACCTTTTTGAATAATTTCTCATGTGTCACTGCTTCAATCCTCAACGTTAGTCTCTCCCAATGCTACCTCATGCAACCAGCTACCCAATGTGAAGGTTTTGAACACTAAAAAGCTTGAAAGATGAACAACACCAACATTATACATAAGAGGAAGGCATATGGGATGAGTTTCAAAACCCACCAAAATAATGCCCTTATTTTATTATAATATTCAACCATAAACATTAAAAGTACATATGATTTATGAATATTTATATTAATATGTTTATCAACTTATCCATTTTATTCAAGCACTTTATATCTCCTTATTATAAATTTAAACAATTACGTGTTGGTAATAATAAGAAGGGTTAAATATGTTTTTGGTCTCTTAACTTTTAGTGAATTTTGAAATTAGTCCATTTCAAAACTTTGGACCAATTCAATCCTTCATCTTTTGAAATATGTGGATTTAGTCATTTTAATCAAATTTTGTTAGATTTATTTGATGTTTCGCACGCATTTTAGGATTGTATTTAAGTTGTTTATATTGTTTGACACATTTTTGCTTTAATGTTAAGTCAAATACTATTATGAAACACACTTAAAATATCAAATAAACTTAACAAGATTTGATTAAGAGGACTAAATTCACGTATTTCGAAAAATGAATGACTAAATTGGTCCAAAATTTCAAAATGGACAAATTTCAAAATTCACTGAAAATTAAGGGACCAAAAACATATTTAACCCTAATAAGAAGGATTTACATTAACTAAATTAGTAAGCCCGAGTAATGTTTTTAATCAGAAAGTGATGTGGTTTGTACTCTAAAATTTGTTGACTAGAGATGTCAAAGTGAATCAATTTGGTTCACACGGGATGGTTCACCACGAATTGAACTAAAAATGGGTCAGCTCAACCCGTCACACTTTTTGGTGAGCCAGAAATTTTGTAACCTATCCTGACTCATCACGGGTTGGTGGATTAATGGATTGGCTTACTTACGAATGTTTTTTTTTTTGCAATTTATTTTATATATTTGTTGTATTACAATGAGAGTGAATTGAGTGAATTTATTTTTTTTAATAGTTTAATCAAAGTGTTAGCCTAATATTTGAAATATTATTATAAAGATAATAATTAAATATTAAAGTATCAACTTATATAACTTGACAAACAAATTAATTAAACATTCAAACTATTTATATATTATTGAACAACATTCTAACATTTAAAAATATGAAATTGTGAACCTATATAATTAAAAATAGTAAATTATTATAATAAAATAATTTTAAAAAAATATTAGTAGACTAAGTAGAATAACTCATCTTCAATCAAGTTCAAACCCGTTTAATTCATGAGTTTCGGTTCAATCAACTTTTAAAAAAATTGATTTTTTTTTAATTTAACTCGACTCAAATCTATAATGAATCGAATTGACTCGCATATTAAAACATATTTTAACATGTCTAGGTCGACAATATTTTGAATACGATAAGAGGGACGATATAAATTTGCATAAAAACATATGAATTTAGAAATAAACAACTCTTTGGCATCTGTAGAAAGTTTGAAAGCTTGACTATCCCTTACAAAGCTTAAGGGTCACAATCTACTGTACATCAGATGAATGAGAATTAATAAATATATGAAAACATTTTATAGTGCAGGGTGGCGTTTGTAAGAATTTGGATGAAATGATGGGTGCAACTTTTGGTGCTTAATCCAATATTTAATACCTCAAAATGATGTAAAAGGATGTGGCTCCTCGTAATCTTGTAATCTCTGTTTCCAAATTTTCTCACTGAGCATCACTTAAATATAAAACTCATATCAGAAAATTAACAACTTCAGATGAATGACCGGAGAACTAATTCATGTATCCGTTGGGGATAAGGATATTAATGAACTCCTCTTCGTCCTAATTTTGACCAAAAAATTGTGATTCACCGGATATAAATATGTATAATTTTTTAAATTTAATGGGGATATATATATATATTGTATTGTATTCGTATTCGAGTTATTCGTGTCGGGTTTTAAATATTTTTAATTTATTATGTCATTAAATAATTTATATTACTTTCTTTGGTTCTGTCTTGTAACTTACTTTTAAGTGTTATAATAAATTCTAATTGGTTAGTGAACTCAACTTGTTACGAGTTGAATTAGGTTGAAAAAAAAATAATTTTTTTAAATATGGATCAAATTCAATCCAATTTACTTAACTTACATATTAAAGAAGTAAGATTGAGTTTACATATAATTTACCAATAATTTTTTTTTCATAACTTTTATATTATAATTATTTATTATTTATAGTAATGTAGTTGATATGTTGATATTTTTAAGTATTAAAATATTTGTTAATAATATTTAAATAATTTTTATGCTTAATTTATTTATACAATTGTATAAATTAATACTTTAATTTTCAATTATTTTATTTATAATATTAGTCGGTAACCTAACTTATCAATGTGTGATGTCAAGTTATGCTACAAAATTTTTAAGATACTAAAAAGATAAATCATGTTAAACTAACTCCATTTTAGATTAAGTAGTGGTATTTTTATTAGTTAGTTCAAGTATTGTGAATAGTAATTTTGACATACTTATTTGTAAGATACAAATTTAATCACTTTTATTATTTTTTACAATTATTTAAGGTGCGAGTATAATAATATTATGAGATGGAGATATCATTATCGGATGGGGACGAATTTTTAGTTGAATTTGTAATTAGAAAATGAACATAAAATGGTCAAACCCTGGTACGGCCCTACCCCATGATTGTTTTCTATATTTAGTGGAAGGGGAAAAAATTTTAATCATGCGAACCACCAATTAGTAATTTTGTGACACTTAAAAAATATCATCTCATATTATAAAAAAAAAAATTGTCAAAATATTATTATATTTTTAAGATATATAATTACTGCATTTAAATACAAATTATGTTTTGGATACACAAGTTTTACCTTTTTTTTTTAGTTGAAGAACTTCAGTTTTCTCAGTTAATGAACGTAAAACTAATTAGACTAAAATTTGAAACAATAATAAAGTATGTGGTCTTTATGATGGTGAACCTGAAAAAGGAATGTAGTAGAAGCTGTATATTATGATTGAAAGTGATTGTTTATTATTGGAAAGAAGATGATTTGAAAAAACAACCTTTCAAAGCGTGAATGGAAGCTAATAAAGTTGTGTAGTGTTGATCCATTTTGAAGGGCTCAATGCATGCATGCATAGGGGTTCCTCTAACGTTCATGCAAGCCACATAAAAGATCTCTTTAATATATAATGCAACGAATCAAAGAAAAAAGATATGATTCTAGTTTGAGCAATCAGGTTAAAGCATCATGCTACCATATTAACCTTAAATACAAGGAAAAGAAAGGAGTTAGCTTTGAGGAGGAACAAGGACGTACAAAATAGATAGGCAAAAAAATTCATAGTTTTCTATTCCTCAGAATATGCTTCTAGCATTATCCGTTTGTGTTCCTCTATTGTGCTTTCTTTTCATCAGCTTAGACTTGTACAGAAGAAAAATTGTTATTTAAACAGATGAGTTTATGATCTCAAAATTGTTATTTAAACAGATGAATTTATCTAAATGATCTCTGAAAAATATTAAAATTGTTACTTTGATTCTTATCGATCATTTTTAAAATAAGAAAATACAATATTAACAAGTCAGAAGTTCAATTCATACAAGGAATTTATATCAATTCTAATCCAATATATTAAGATAATAATTTTATAATTTTTTTTTCTTATATGTTATTCAACTTTTTAATTTTTATTCTATCTTAAAGTTAAGCTCATATCTAGATTTCTAATCCTAAAAAAGACCATTTAAATCTTATTTATTGATTTGAGAGAATAGTTTAATTTTATACAATTTTGTTTTCCCCTTAACATTTGAAAGTGATTGTCCTATGAATACATCTCTCTTTTTTTTTTAAGTTTGTCTTCTAAGTACTTGAATAAAAAGCAATTATAGAAAATGAAAATATATATATATATATATAAGTATTTTATATTTAGTATAAAAAGACAAAATAATACAATGCTTTTTATATTTAAAATACTTGTTAAGAAAAAATATTTCAAAATTAAACCATCTTCGGTTTAACAAAACTTTTTTATATTTAAAAATCTTATTATGAAAATAAATTTCAAAAAGTAAATATATCTTAGATAAAAATTGATGGTTGGATATGAAAATTTGTTTTAGAAAATATTTCTCAAATACAAAAGTGAAAAAAAAAACAAGCAAACTCTTAGTTGAAAAAATCAAGATTTTAAATGTGTTAATTATTTATAATCTAATGAATAAAATATAATATACTCGTATTTATAATTAAAAGACTATTTCATGGTATTTTTCTCTCAAATCTAGCAGAGTTAAGCATATTTTAGAGGCGGATTGAATTGAGTTTTATATTCCCCAATTTACGAGATGCTTCCTCTATTTAAAAGATAAAAAGCGGTTTTGATAGGTAAGAGAAAATAATTTTAATTTAGGGATCATTCTCTTAATACTTTTATCAATATTTTTTATTTAAAAAAACATGTTTAAATTTTCGGAAAATATAAATTCTACAATATTAGATCATCAAAGTATTTTTAAAATTTTATTGCAGCATAAAAAAATTCTTTAAATATGATGCATTTGCTATGAGACTGATTACCTTAATCAGACTCTAAGATATGTTAATTGAAGAGATTTTTCAAGATATTAATGTCTTAATGTCACCATGTGTGTGTGTATATATATATATATATATATATATATATATATATATATATATATATATATATATATATATATATATATATAT
>Ga0099822_1008435_pt1 | contig 13184 bp, 10 predicted proteins | sample CowpeawhiteBW_FD_76839 | JGI IMG/M metagenome (GOLD analysis project Ga0099822, IMG submission 76839) | Root nodule microbial communities of legume samples collected from California USA - Cow pea white BW | ecosystem: Host-associated > Plants > Roots > Nodule | place: USA: California | collected... | reverse complement strand
TAGGTTTTCTAATTGCCCAAACTCATTCACATCATCAACCACAATGAGCAACTTTTTTCGAGAAAGTCTATTCTGGATCATAGTTCTTCCCATCCCAACGCTTTCCACCTCCAACTTGGATTTAAGGACATCATAAAGAAGGTTTTCTTGCAAATGAACGTAGCTTCTGTTTACTCTAGAACAAGCTTCTCTAATATTTTCACTAAAACTCTTGCCAATGAATGTACGATAAATTCGATTGTAGATGGCTTTGGCTAAGGTAGTTTTACCCGATCCTCCCATTCCCCAAATCCCAATCATACACACTTTAGTGGAATGGTTTTCAATACATCCAATCACCTTTTCCACGTGTGACTCTAATCCAACAGGAAATAGGGTAGTAGACAACTCTGCATAGTCCAACAATGTCTTAACGCGTCTAACGGTTATTTCCACAAGTTGAGCATCATGCCTTCAAGATGAAAGATACATGTATTATGAATAACAAACCACAACCTTAACGTATGCTTCATTGAGCCTCAAAGAGAAAGTACAAAGGATTCATTTAGTTACCTGAAATCTCTGACATCCAAACCAGTGATACTAGCAACTGTTGTGAGCGAACGGGTCCAGCTGGACAAAGCATGTTCCACTTGTTCTCCTGAATAACTTTTGTGTGCAGTTTCTTCCAACGCTTTTCCAAAATCATCCTTCTGATCACGTACATCCAATGGGTCAATCTCGTAAAATATGGGCAAAATAGTTTGGCCAAAAGTTTGGTGGCATGCAATGATTTTTTCAAGCTCAAGAAGACAGTTGGTCGATTCAGCGTACGTTTTGGAGAAAACAATTATTGCAATCTTACAGCCTGCTATTGCTCGCATGTGTTCTTCCAGCTTCATTCCCTCTTGCAAATTCTCCTCGTTAATCAAAGTTTTGACTTGAGCTTCTAAAAAGGCAGAATGGAGATGAGAAACAAACTTTCTACTGATGTTTTCTCCCGAATGGTTGATGAACACGTCGTATATGAAATGGGGTTCTGATTTTAGGAAGGATGAAGATGATGATGATGAAGATGAAGAAGAAGCAGATGTGAACTCCATCGAAAGGAATTGAAGTTAACTTTTCAAAGATAAAGCAATAATGTTAAAGATAGTAGAATAACAGTTGCTTATGGTTCTATATATTTTGCGCCAACATTTTAAATTACTTGACGAATTCAAAGTTTCTATAAAACAGTTAATAAAAAATGTTGAAATAGGATAAACCTTCAAATTTTCTTTTTTAAAAACGACAAATAGTTGGTGCAAAGATAGATCTATTATATATAAGCAATTCCTAGTGGCAAAAGAAAACCATTATTTTGGGAAAGATCCCAATCACTCTTTGTTTGAAGAATTCCATGACTTATACTTCATTTTTCTCTGCGACTTTCGCGTTGAGTTTTTAGAAAGCCAATTTCAAGGATTGCAATTATTCACTTTGGATTTCAAAACATTTTCAAATAACTATTTTTTATTAAAAAAAGTATGATATTCTATCAAAATTAATAAAAAGATTTGGAAAAAGGACAATGAAATGGTATTTAATTAAGATTTTAAAGAAAACCAACGGATGTTGTGTGGAATTCGTATTTTTCTCTTTATTTTTTCATACTATCTCAAAAAGGATGGCACCGTTGAAAATTGGTTTATTGACTAAAGTGTTTGGCTCAAAATTGGTTTATAAGCTTAATGGAAGGTTTATCTCAGGTTTTTGAGGTCATTTTACGTATAATTTTTGTTTATACGTTTCTTGTGATGCAATGACAAGGAGTTTATAATTTTTTAATTACGTGGAAAGCTGCCTCTGTTAGATAAAAAAACTGGTACCCCAAAATCCATTTTAAAGCCATCAATTCTCAATCGTTAATCATGATTACAATTAATGAATATTTGACAGAGATACTGAAATCTAGTGCTAAACAAAAATGTATAAATCAAGCAGCATAATACAACACATAATTATTGAGAAACAGAGGAGCAGATTGAGCATCAAGGATTATAAGTTTAGAAACAAAATTTCATCAAAATAAATGGAGCAAAATCTATAATGAGTGAGAAAAATTATAAATTCTGATCATATAAGTTTTGCGTTTGTTAAAATTATTATTTCTTCATTGATCTTTGCACAAGGAATATGGGAAATCTTAGGTCAACTCCCTCCTTTCCTTTCATAATTCTCTTATAAAAAAGGACATTCACTGATGCTAAGTAATAAAACCTCACTCGGTTCGGCTGCGAGGAAGAGGAAGAACAATCGGGGAGAACAAAAACACCAAAACATTAAAACTTAATACACTGCTTTAAGCTAGAAGGTGTGTATGCTAAGGATTCCTAGCTTGCAAACGTACATACTCAAGGAACTGTGATCAAGAGATGTTGTGAAGACATCATCAGGTTGATCAATATACTGTATAGAAAGAAGATGGATCAAATTACATTTCAATTTTTCACGGACCACATAACATTCAATGTCAATATGTTTGATATGTTAATGGAAGGTAGCATTTGTTGTAATATATATGCCTAATAGCTTGACTATCACATTAAAGACTTGCAGGAGAAACACGAGTGATGTGGAGATCTTGAAGAAGAAAATTTGGCCATTGAATTATGTACTCAGCCTCAGAGGATGAGCACGAAACAGTGACATGTTTCCTTGTCTTCCACACAAATGAGAGAGAGTCCAACAAAAATGTAAAATCAAGTAGTGTATATGTTGAACTTGAAGCGAAGCTTCAAAGTCTCAAGTTCCAAGTGAAGATGTTTCGATAATGATTAAAGATGTTCAAGACGTTGAAGATGTGTCTATTGTTATTGGGAAAAACGCGTTATTAATTAGGAAAATGATTAGATGAATTCTTTTTTATACCACTTTTATTATCACTCAACGTGACAAGTGTATTAAGCCATTTAAATATAATATTTAATTTATAAATAAATTTAAACTAAAATAGAGCAATTAAGTTTGTATATCCGCGCGTGGGCTTTGAAATGAAAAGCTGGAACCCTAATATTCACATTTCAACATTTTCGAAACATCACGTTCTCACCCTTAGTGCTTCTCTACTCTCTGCTTCTCTACTCTACTGTTCAAAATCAAATTCTTCCATCTACCCCATCTCGGAAGTCCAATTTTTTGGAAGCCAAAACTTGTCCAACAAAAACCCATTTTGCAGCTTTGGTTTTAAACTGTTGAACTCCATCTTCGTGACCAATCTTCCATTGTCGAATCCTCAATCTGGAACCTAGTGACGAGCCCCATTGTCTTTCTGGAAGCTTGCGACCCTTTGCGAACGAAGCCCACCATTGTTGATCTTCCTCCATTTCCTTGTTCGTTGCTGCCACTATCGAATTCCAAAATGAGGTTTGGAATTTTTGAACCCTTGTGCTGCCTTCTCCTTTCTCCCTTAGGTTTTATGAGCACACACATGATTTTGTTGATTTGGGTGTGTCTCCTTGTGTTGCGGTGTCCAGCCGGTTATTTGGGGATTCTAATTTCACCCCTCCGTTGATTGATTTCAAATAATGTGATGAGTCGTTGTTTTTAACATTTTTTATCATTTGGATTCTTGGTGATTGATTGTGCTGTTTGGGATAACATTTAATTGATAACGAAGGTGAAATTTGGGAATGAACAGTTATGTGTCTTTGCCTCCATTTTTCATTGATCACAAAATTTGGGTGTCCCAATTATAAATTTAACCTGCAACCCATGACAAGTTGTAACCCAGTATACACTTTTTGGACAGATATAAAAAACATTATTTATAAAGGGCAGTTGCACACCCAATGGCCTCCCAAATGTGGTCGACCCTCCCAACATTAATATCAAGCATTATTTATGATGCATTAATACTACATTTCATGTTTTATAATATATGGTCACGAATTATTAGTTAACTTTGTTAAAAAAAATTGCAGTTGTGGGGTTTTGAGCATTTGTTGATTCAGAAGACAAAGAGAGCAACAAGAAGAACTTATGCGTGAAATTTTACAACAAGAAGCTGTGATTGCAGAACTTAAACAATCAATTCAGAATTTAAAGATGAAGGAAAGGAGCAAACAACTGTCTAAGGGATATTGTCGAACTTATGAAGAAAAGGGTCATTGCAAGGATTATGACAATGTTGGTGGAAGGGGTTTGGACATTGGCTCTCCTTCTTATGCACATAGTAATACTTATGTTTTCGGTGGCAATTTTGTTGATCAACATCATCAAGGTCATGAAAGTAATGAAAACAATGTACAATTGGAGAAAACAATATGTATGCGCGAATGAAGCATCATCCACGCCCACGGTACAAAAGTCGTTCAATTCGAACTCCTTTTGCGAGTTATGGGAGGAGAAGGTTGAAAAAATAGTTGTAAAGAGTTTTGGTATTTGTAGTTATTTCAATAGCATGTTAAAATTTTATATTATTTCCCTAAGTTGGGACCTTTATATTCATGAACAATATAATTTCATTAGTACTTTTCAATTTCTGTTGACAGTTATAATTTTTTATGTTATGTCTTGTAAGTGAAAATGATAGCTTTGTAGTAAGCCAGACTCAAATTTGTGTGTGTACTCAGGTGTTGGGGTACAATGTTGTATGCAGTTGGCCTTTATAAATCAAGCAAATTACATATGTTCAAAAAGTGTATGGTGGGTTACAACATTACTTTGAATGGTTTGCAGATTAAATTTAAAATTGTCCCAAGGAACTTTTCCCACCAATGCACAATTAGTTGATTTACAAGAATAGGTTATTGGTTCTCCTATTGGTGTGCACAAGGTGGGGGGGTCAACCAAAATTGGGAGGGAATTGTGTATGCAATTGCCTTTTATAAATGAAGTTTTTTACGTGTCTAAAAATTGTATGGTGCGTTACAACTTAACTTTCCACAGATTGCAGGTTAAATTTAAAACTGCCCAGGGAACTTTTGCCACCAATGCACAATTAGTTGATTTAGAAGAAATGGTGTTTGGTGTGTTATTGCTGTGGACATGCTGGGAGGGTCGACCACATTAGGGAGACAATTGGGTACGCCCTTTATAAATAATGTTTTTTATATTTGTCCAAAAAGTGAATGGTGGGTTACAACTTAACTCGTCATGGGTTGCAGGTTAAATTTTAAACTGGGACACCCAATTTTTGCGATCAATGAAAAATTACTTGATTTAGCATGAATGGTATTTGATGTGTTATTGGTCTGCACATGCTTTGAAAGTGGACCACATTTGGGAGGTCATTGGGTATGCAACTGTCCTTTATAAATAACGTTTTTTATATCTGTCCAAAAAGTGTATGCTAGGTTACAACTTAACTTGTCATGGGTTGCGGGTTAAATTTATAACTGGGACACCCAATTTTTGCAATCAATGAAAAATTACTTAATTTAGCATGAATGGTATTTGGTGTGTTATTGGTCTGCACATGCTTTGAAAGTGGACCACATTTGGGAGGTCATTGGGTATGCAATTGTCCTTTATAAATAACGTTTTTTATATCTGTCCAAAAAGTGTATGCTAGGTTACAACTTAACTTGTCATGGGTTGCAGGTTAAATTTATAACTGGGACACCCAATTTTTGCAATGAATGAAAAATTACTTGATTTAGCATAAATGGTATTTAGTGTGTTACTGGTCTGCAAATGCTGGGAAAGTGGACCACATTTGGGAGGCAATTGGGTATGCAACTGCTCTTTATAAATAACGGTTTTTATATATGTCCAAAAAGTTTATGCTGGGTTACAACTTAACTTGTCATGGGTTACAGGTTAAATTTTAAATTGGGACACCCAATTTTTGCGATCAATGAAAAATTACTTGATTTAGCATAAATGGTATTTGGTGTGTTATTGGTGTGCACATGTTAGGAGGGTCGACCACATTTGGGCGGCCATTGGGTATGCAACTGCCCTTTATAAATAATGTTTTTTATATTTGTCAAAAAAGTGTATGCTGGGTTACAACTTAACTTGTCATGGGTTACAGGTTAAATTTATAACTGGGACACCCAATTTTTGCGATCAATGAAAAATGGAGGCAGAGACACACAACTGTTCATTCCCAAATTTCACCTTCGTTATCAATTAAATGTTATCCCAAACAGCACAATAAATCACCAAGAATCTAAATGCTAAAAAATGTTAAAAACAACGACTCATCACATTATTTGAAATCAATCAACGGAGGGGTGAAATTAGAATCCCCAAATAACCGGCTGGACACCGTAACACAAGGAGACACACCCAAATCAACAAAATCATGTGTGCGCTCATAAAACCTAAGGGAGAAAGGAGAAGACAGCACAAGGGTTCAAAAATTCCAAACCTCATTTTCGAATTTGACAGTGGCAACAACGAACAAGGAAATGGAGGAAGATCAACGATGGTGGGCTACGTTCGCAAAGGGTCGCAAGCTTCCAAAAAGACAATAAGGCTCGTCACTGGGTTCCAGATTGAGGATTCGACAATGGAAGATTGGTCACGAAGATGGAGTTCTACAGTTTAAAACCAAAGCTGCAAAATGGGGTTTTGTTGGACAACTTTTGGCTTCCAAAATATTGGACTTCTGAGAGGGGGTAGATGGAAGAATTTGATTTTGAACAGCAGAGTAGAGAAGCAGAGAGTAGAGAACACTAAGGATGAGAACGAGATGTTTCGAAAATGTTGAAATGTGAATATTAGGGTTCCAGCTTTCCATTTCAAAGCCCACGCGCGGATATACAAACTTAATTGCTCTATTTTAGTTTAAATTTATTTATAAATTAAATATTATATTTAAATGGCTTGATACACTTGCCACGTAGAGTGGTAATAAAAGTGGTATAAAAAAGAAGTCATCTAATTATTACCCTATTAATTAATACAACCTATGTTAATAAGAGAACATGTTTCCTAATAGCAAAAATAAGTTTAAAATATTTTTTAGTGTTTTTAATTGCATTGAATTTTCAATTTTCGATTAAACTGATCTTGAGGTTGTAACACCCCATTTAAATAATAACTTTAATTTATATGAAATGCCACACATAGAGAAATTTAGAGACAAGTCCTAGAGTATAAACGTTACTCCTTACAATATCCAAAAATGCTAGGAGAAACTAAGGCACACCATGATACCAGATACAACCAAGAATCCAAGGACTTAACGAAAATTAATAGAATACTAAAGCGTACATGGGCCATAGCCCTAAAGAAAAGTCCAAAAGCAGAAGTCAATCCAAAGGCTAAGCAGCGGAACCATCACCTCCCTGTTGACCATGGGTGTTCCTCGCATCTGCTCACATCAACAAGTTGATGATCATCGCAAAATAGAGTACCACACAGCAGAACACACAACAATAACAGAAGGGTAAGCTAGAGCCAAAAGTGGTTTTATCATGCAATCAAATATACTTTCACTTTCAATTATGCATACATCATCCAAGCATGTTATGACCTTCCAAAACAATACACTAAGACTCGACTCGACTCATCTGGATACATATAACCTGGTCGGATTCAGCGGATGCTTGCACTTGTGGTGGATACCTCTGCTCACCCCCGAGCTACTCACCCCCGAGCTATGTGTTACAAGTGTTATAATGAATCAATTCCCTCACACACAAGGTTAGCCCTTAATGAGTTTCAGGCCTTATACTACTCTCACCACAAGAGTCAGTCCGCTCTAAGTGAGACTAACTGACTCCTTAGAGTGTTAGAATGCAATCTGTAAAACCCGTGAAATTTAATTAATTAAATAAATAATTAATAAATAAATGCAGGTCGTGGAAGCCTTTATGGCATTTAATAGTGATTGATGTGATATGAAAAAGTATTAGCTCAAATTGTTGAGAGTACTTTATTGTGTGAAAGGACTTGGGTTTGAGTCTTAAGTATGCCAATTATGTGTTATTTAATTATTAGTATTTTTAGTAATATGCTTGATCATGTTAAGTGATAATATAATCATAGAATTATATTAATCATCACGAAATATGAATTGGTTAAATGGTTATCCATTGATTTGACATTGGAATGTGATGGGTTCGAACCTTGGTGAACCTAAACTAAACTTTCTTTTTGCCAAAATTCTTTTGGCATGAAGATGAAAGGGCAAGGAAAAACCCTAGCTGAATGGCAGCCAAGGGAGGCTAGAGAATCAGCCATAATGGTCCTTGAATGGTATTTACAAGCATCATTAAACCAAATTTGCGTTTTGGTAATTAACCTAGCCTTAAGGCACCCTTAAAAAGCCATCTTTAGGTTAGAAGAAAGGTTTGCAAGGTTGCCATTGTTACATAGTGAGAGGAGAGCGAATTTGAGAGTGTGTTGAGAGAATTAAGAGTCTGTTTGGAGCTGAAATGCCGGAGCACTAAGGGAAGAAATTTTTTGGCCAAGAAGAAGAATCTCACATTGAAATTAAGCAAAGGAGATCAGGTTAGGGGAGCTAGAAATGCTACTTATGTGTTTTAAGTTTAATTGCATGATGAATAAACTGTATACTTATCAATTCGTGCCTATTATGTTGAATTTTTGAGTTCTGGAAAATTTCCAAGAACCGCCTAGCGGGCATTCAAAGCCGCTAGGCGGCCTATGCCATTTTCGTGTTATTTTTGGGTTCCAAAGGTGGAATCGCCTGGCGGTTAGGCTCACACTGCCAGGCGACGTTTGGCTGTTCACCTAGTTTACTGGGTTTTGTTTGAAGGGCCTGGCAGTGATGAACACCCGTCAGGCGACGCGAACCAATTTTGGTTCAATTTTGATGTTCTGGATGTTTTGGGATGACTCTAATAGGAGGGACAACAAATTTTAATGGTTAAGAGGTGATTGGATGTCAAACATCATTGAAATTCATTTAATTTATGGCTAAATTGGATGAAACAATAGGAATATTATTTTAGGGTTGATGAATTGAGAATTTCTATAGTGGCAGCAATCTAAGGGGGAAATGTGAATGAATTCGGGAATGGGAAGTGTTAGGGATGAACCATAATCCCAATGACTGGGATCGTATCCTATGGAGTCAGAAATTGATGGAAATCAGAGTTGTTGTGAAGGGGGTAAGGTTCGCAGGTGTAGGAACCGCCTGGTGGCACCCATTTGGCCGTCAGGCCCCATACCAGAGAGGCGTGGTATTCTGTTCACAAAAAATGCTATTTTTTGTATTTTTCGCGCAACAGGAACTGCCAGGTGGTATTTTAGTCCCGCCAGGCACCACATCCTCACTTCTGGGCACTAGGCGCCACCAATTTTCTAGTTTGCACAGTTTTCGTAAAAATGCATTTCTCGATTTGTTAACCGTCAGATTTAGGTGAAACTTTGACAGGTGGTCCACAACATGTGGTTCTTCACTTTGAACGGTGGAGATTTGATTTGGAGGTCAGTAGCTAGAGATATACGTTACTCAATATTACTGATTTTGGAGTCTTTAAAATGCAGGAATAAGCTCTTGATAAGATCAAGTAACTTCTAATGAAGCATGATTGGGTTATGTGGTAAGTCTCTATCAATTCGAATGTTCCTTTGGGTTAGTCACATGTGAATAATTGGTTTGGTGAAGGCATGAGTGTTAATATTAAATTGCATTGGTGCATAAGATCATGTGCTTAAAATTGTTAGAGTGTTGCTGCTTATAATTTGTTTGAGCATGCTTGGGGTGGTCTATATAACTAGGGGATGAATGCACATGTGAGATGCTATAAGTCCTGTAACATTATAGATTACAATGTTTTTCATTAGGGGTACTCTAGAATGAGAGCAAATGAGAGCAACCTGTGTGAAGTGTGCTTAAACCTGAACTAATACCAGTAATGTGCAAGTACTGGTGTAGTGCTTGGCGGTAAGGAGGGGTGCACCAGGTGGAGTTTGTAGTTCAGTGAATACTAAGGCACGTGGCACTTGGCAGTAGAGGAAGTCGCGCCAGGCAATAGTTGCAGTGGCAATGAAGACTAAGGCGCTTAGCGCCTAGCGGTACGTGTCCCCCGCCAAATGATCTGGAAGCGGCAGCGCCTGGTGGTACGTGTCCCCCGCCAGGCGATTTTGCTGCAGCAGATTGGTGTTGTGCTTGCTATGATGTGCGTGATCTACAAGGCTTCTAGGATATCTTCAAGGTCGGCTTGCTGGTGTTCCTTGAGTTGAGCTCGGAACGTATCCCTTGAGTTGAGCTCGGGATAGGGGTTAAGCACGTGGCATTCCTTGAGTTGAGCTCGGAATGGCATCCCTCGAGTTGAACTCGGGATGGCGGATGAACACGAGGAACCCTTGAGTTGAGCTCGGGTTGGCGAGTGTTGCCGGTGTGAGTGTGCTGGTTATGGCCAGTACGGATGGGTCCAAATAGATTGCCCTCCTCAGTAGTTGACTGACGAGTTTAGTAGTCATGGGATGTTACAAATTATGTTCGTATATGGGAACTCCACCTGGCGTTACGGTGTATGATCCGTAGCAATGGTTTCCTGCACGTGCTCTATCGGTTGTGGCCGATAGGTATGATAGCAGGTCATCTTGAGGTAATCACTAGAAGACGTAGAACGCGGTTCACATGGTTGTGGCCATGTGATGTGAAATCAAAGGACGAAACTCCTTTGGTGTGATTGTATTATATGTATAATTGTACTATATATATGTTTATTTTGTTAGCTCACTCTATCTGCTTGTGTTTGGCGATGATCGTATATGCGGTATACGTGAGCAGATGGTGTTGTAGGTGGATCTAGTGAGATGTAGAGCCGGAGCGGGGCTAGTCTTGGGGTGTTTTTCGCAGAGTTTTTACATTATCTTTATGATTTCAAATAAGTTGTAATAATTGGTAATACTGGACTATTTGATAATTATAAGAGTAATTATGTTCTTGGATTTTGAATTATTATTGAAGTAATAAAAGTTTGAAATTTCCCGCATTTTTAGGAAAAGGATTTATAATTAATGAGATTTTTTTTCATATTTTATTTTATTATTTAAACTCGTAATATTCGGTAGGGGTGTTACACAATCCTTACCTTGAATCCTTACCAAGTTATATAGATGGGGCACCACCATGGACACTCACTAATAGGGGCCATGGAATTACGTCCCGACCACTGAAGCACGACCCTGAAATCCCACCTAGAGATTTCTAAGGAATTACGCACTGACACGGACCATGCATACCAGACCAATCAAGAAAGGTTTATCACACATATACATATACATCGCATACCAGCTCTTTATAATTCACCTCTTTCATTTCTTTCCCAGTGGTTCCATACCCTTTCATTACTCTCAAACCATAGTTGTGGAATTTCATCTCATGCCAATACCATGTCACTTTAACACCAACCATCTCATTTGTTTCACATGCCGAGATCATGAAATCATATCAATCAAATTTATAACCACAACTTATCTCAAGCATTTCATTTTGCAGGTCTCATACATTATATAGGGTACATCATAAATCAAACATTTCATTTAGCCAATTGAAGGAAACAACACAACTTGCAGCAGATCTCGCTCAAGCCAAGAGTCCTCGCTCAAGCCAAAGGAGTGCCCTCGCTTAGGCTGTGGACCCTCGCTTAGGCGAGATCGTGACAGGGGCATGAGGAGGCTTTCGCACGGCTCGCTTAAGCGAACCCTCCTCCCCTGAGCGAGACAACCCCTCGCCCAAAGGTGAAGTTCCTCACCTGGGCTAAAACAGGAGCAACAGGCCCAGAGCTCTCACGCGTCCTCGCTTAGGCGAGCATCTCTCGCTTGAGCGAGATAGTATCTCACTCAAAATAAGGGCTTCCGCCTGAGCGAGAGCTCGAGTGCAGCTCTGATTTGTTCCTGCAAGTCTGGCCGAGGCGAGACAGGCTCGCTTGGGCGAGTGTGTCGAACCTCACCACTTTTTCTCCCTGCCACATTCATATTTCATACCCAAACAAAAATGCTAACCAGCTCATACATCCATAACAACACACAACTCAACCAATCATGAAACAAACGCAAAACAACCATAATCACACCAACAAACATAAGGGTTCTAGCTTTCCTTACCTGGAAAGAGCTACTAAGGGAGATTTTGGACACGAACAGAGATGCACCACAGTTCCTAAGGCAGTTCAGTGATGCAGAGTGAAACGTGCTTGAGCTTGCTTGACCAAGAGCTAGGACTAAACCCTAGCAGAACTTCCCGTTGCGAAAAGGGGAGAGCTTGACGGTTGAGTTTTTTATAAAGTGAGAGGAATGGATGATTTAGGGCAGACTTAAGGTTTGTTTTCCCTTTAGGGCAGACTTAGGCCCAAAAGTTTGGGGCAGCTTTTAAAATAAAAGGCAGAAAATAAGGTGGGCCTTACAGAGGTTCTAAGAACAAAATGATCGATTATTTAGAAAGATAACCAATTACACCAAAGAGCATTTTAAGTTACATTGACCGCCTCCTTCAACTTGGCTATCTCCTTCTTTCCTTGAATTTTTTCTCAGATTCCAAACGTTGTGATTTCCAATCCTTTAACTTTTTAACATCCTCTTCGAGTTTCTTCTTTTCTCCGATCCACGCAGCTTGACCATTATTGACTATATATGTATGATTTATTGTCATTTTTTTGTTATTAATTATATTTATCGTCGTTAGTTATAAGTAATGTTATTAATGTTTGTCATTTTCACTTTAATAAGAAGATGTCTACTAATGAAGGCCTTCACAAAGAAGTTAGCTAGTGGGGAGAGGAGACCAATGAATGTCATGTCCATACTGGTAGGGCAATTGGCCTAATGTAGAACTTTAGCACCTATCTTGATATAAAGGCTTGTGAGAAGATTTCTATATTGACTCCATCTTGGGATCATGTTACCAAGCAATAGAGAAACATCATCTGAAAAAATATTTTGGTAAGACACTGTGAATGTCTTTAAAACTTAACTTGAAATATGAGGCGATATATTAATATATATATATTTTTGTCCTTATATATGAAGATGGTTTTTGATATCCCTAAGGTGAGAACGCTAAAGTCAAAGATTTTGTCTTTGGTTGCCACCAAATGACGTCAATTTAAATCAAAATTGACAAAAGTATATGATATGGTGCTAGAAAAGGGGAAAGTCCTTGCCCCAACACTAGTGCAGTGAGGGCTTTTGGCCCCGGTTACTTTCGTGATTCTGCCTCGGTTTTAGAACCGAGGCATATTGGGGCGAGGCCAAAAGGCACCTCCTTTTGGCCTCGGTTATCACCCGAG
>Ga0099822_1008430_pt1 | contig 13187 bp, 6 predicted proteins | sample CowpeawhiteBW_FD_76839 | JGI IMG/M metagenome (GOLD analysis project Ga0099822, IMG submission 76839) | Root nodule microbial communities of legume samples collected from California USA - Cow pea white BW | ecosystem: Host-associated > Plants > Roots > Nodule | place: USA: California | collected... | reverse complement strand
TCTAAAGTGAGATACAATAGTTTAATTTATTCTCAGTGTATAGTGGAGGGTAATTGAATATTCATAATATTTAACTATCTCCTATAATGAAAAAAAAAAAAAAAAAAAAAAAAAAGAAAAAAATTTTTAAAAAAAAAAAAAAAAAAAAAAAAAGAGTAAAAAATACCAAGTCAAATAGGAAAAGTAGATTTCTACCGCTTAAAATGGAATAAAAATTCAAGAAATAAGAAAACAATCAAACTTTTAAGGGACCAGTAGGAAAAAAATGTTAAACTTATTTTAAGTAGGAGCTTTCAATAAGTTTTTAAGGGACCAGTATGAAAAAAAAATGTCGAATCTTAGATGAGTTATTGCTTCGAGTACCCTATCGAATTTATCGCTCCACTCCATCAAATGCTTCCAAAAAATTATTTCCATAATAGAAATGGAGTGATTGTGTTCCTGAAAAAAAAAACCTTAATTGTTTTAATGTATTTTGGGAAATGAAATCCAAAATGTAGTGAGAAAAATTTGACATGGTACAAGAAGCCTGATGTGTTTGAATGAAGTAATTCAATGAGGTAATTCATTTATTTGGAAAATTTAAAATTCTTAAATGACATATTTGGATGAGAAGATTAAAAGGAATTGAAATTGAGGAATTTTAAGAAGGTATTTTAAATAATTAAACAATAGTAGAATTTGAAATTCACTTAAAAAAAGAAAATTAAATTTTTCAAGTTGTGGAATTACTCATGGGTAAGGACGAAAAAAGTCTACACGTCCAAAAAGTTGAGCCAAGTTAGACAAAAGGCCGAGACAAGTCGTTCGAGTCGAAGGTCAAGTCAAGTCGGGTCGGGCCAAGCCAAACCAAACTAGAGGTGAGTCGAAGCGGCCCGAGTTAGTTGAAGGTCTTGTCGAGCCAGGCAGGGCTGAAGGTCGAGTCTGATCGAGTTGGGCTGAAGGTTAAGTCGGCTCGGCTCAAGTCGAAGGTCGAGTCGGGTAGGGTTGAAGATCAAGTTGGGTTGGACCGAGTCGAAAGTCGAGTCAAGCTTAAGGTCAAGTCGAGTTGCGTTGTGCCGAAGGTTGAAACAAGCCGAAGGTCAAGCCAGGACGAAGGTCGAGCTGGGTTGAAGGTCGACTTAAACCAAAAGTTAAGAGAAATTGTACCGAATTAAAGGTCGAGCTAAGTTAGTTAAACTCAAAAATACAGTTGAAGAGAAATAAGAAAATTAAAATTTAAAATATTTTAATTACTTCATCCAAACTAATTATTCAAGAAATAAAGAGAATCTAATTATAAATAATTTAATTACTAGGTATTTCAATTCCTTGAAATTATTGAAATTCTTCATCTGAGTACAAGGTAAAAAAAATTCTTCATTTCCTTCAAAAGATCTCATAAGTCGAAGAATCTTTGTCTTGATCTCTTTGGGTACCCAAAAGATTAACATTTTGAAATTTTCATTGACATGGCATTGTTCCTTTTTTTATGTATAAGGAAAATTATGAGAGTAACGTTTCATAAGTGTGGTAATTCTAAGAAAAAAATTGGAAAATATATATTTATTTAGTAAGAATAACTTAATAATAATTTTGGTGTAAAAAATAAAAAAATAAAGTAAAATAATAACATTACTATAGGTGAAATTAATAAAAAAAATGAAGTTTTGGTATTTGAAATTAGAATTAAGAAAAAAAAAAGTTATTTAGTTATAAATTAGTATTTTAAAGTAAATTGTAGATATTTAGTAAAATAACAATGAATGAAATTATTTAAGACAAATGATATGAACGAAAATAAGGTTGGTGAGATATAATTAATAATAATAACTTAAAAAAAAAGTAATTCGTACAACTTATCTTGAAAATGTTTATTCATTTAGTGAATTTTTTTATTACAAATTAAAAATTATTGTGATTTAATGTAAATTTAAAATTGACAACATTATTTAATTTATTATTAGCAACTTGTTCAAAATTGAGGTAGGGGTAATTTTAATTTATTAAAACTTGAGAAGTGTAATTTAGTGAGTGTGTAGCTATTATCCATGAATACGGTACGTGTATCAAATATAACACATATTCGATATGTCGATATGTTTATTTTGAAATAATAAGATACGATATGTGATTTATGTATATTGAAAAATATATAATAATTCTTAAAACTATAATAAATATATGATTGTTAACGTGTAAATCCAAATTAAAATCATATGTATCAAAGTTGTTAACATAAAAAATTATAAATTTTTCTCATCATAAAAGTATTACTGTTTTATAGATTAGATACTTCATTGATAAACATTGGTAAAGTATCTTAAAGTATCAAACATGGATATGTGTCAGACTCGGATGCATGACCCAAATTGAAGTATTGATTCATCATAGGTGTACAATATTTAATTTTTTTTAGAGAAATAAAAGAAATCAATTTTTTTCCTAAAGAATTTGATATATATGAAGAAAAAGGAAAATTAAGTTTTTTAATGAAATATAATTTTTCAAAGATTTTAAATATATATTTAACACATAATTATTTTCATAAATAGATATAAGTATTAACTAATTTTGGTAAAATAAAAACAATGATTTAAGATGAGTAGATATAATTTTGTATAAACTTCATTAAATTAGACGTGCATACAAGTGAATAACATATATATTTATTTATTCATTCATTGTAATTACGTATAACATAAGTTAAACATAATTATGTGATGTCAATTCCCTAAGGTTAGATTTCTTATGTGTTCTAGAGTGGTAATAGGGGTTGTTTCAGATATGGGGACTAGACGTCTATCTAAACATTTGGCTTGTTTCTTCTCTTCTTTCGTCCTCCGCTCGATATTTTCTTCTTCTCGCATTCGGTGGCATAGACGATCAGGGTACCGGTCAATTAAGCTTCAATACTTAAAACAGTCACAATCCATTTGGGTTTAACAATTAATGTTGTAATAAATGCGAAGTAAACGTCCTTACCAACTTACTTTGGAGTCCTATTTATAATTTTTTTATACGGGCCTTGGATTAGGGTTTACTTAATTGAGATTCAATTGCTTTTTAAACTTGATTACTAACTTGTTTACCTTAATTACAGAGATATGATCTTTCTATAGCTACTGTCCAACCGACGAAGTCGTGAATGCGCACCTTCTTCAACCGCGACTTCGCAACCTAACAGCCATATGAGAATGGTAAGTCATGGTTGGTGTTGTCGAGGTCGACGACATACAATCACGCTTGTTTGGGAAGTGGATGGTTTACTTTCAAGGAGAATAAAAGCGTCCAAGAAGGGTCTCAATGTGATTTTCAGTTAGTTTTTGACAAAGCAAATGGGGCATAGGCTCACTCAGTTGGCCCTCGTGGCCTACGACCGCTCGGTTGTTGACCTCTTATTATCACTCTGGAAAAAATGTCACATCAACTAGTCATGACTTGGGTACGTAGCTTTTCATCGATTGGCACTGTGAGAAATTCTTTGAGCGTCGATTGGTTGTTATGGGGAATCGGTCCTTACGGTACAAGAGCATTCTTTTGATTGACCTTCTTCATGGACATCTATCTCAATTTTAATTTTTGATGACTTTTGTAAAAACCTAAATTAATAGATATCTCACTATGAATTTGTTCATCACATGATTAATTACACTCAATAGTATCATGAAATTATATAGATACTTAATATATTTACCATCCTCCAAGAATTTGGTTCAAATATTTTTCAGAAGAAATATAATATTTACATCCATATGAGGTACTATCAATATATATATATATATATATATATATATATATAACCCTTTTACTCTAACATTCTAAAAGCTTTGTGGCCTCAATTCTATTTCCTCCACCACCTCATGATACTTTGTTTACATATAACATACAATCATCGAAGGTGGAAACCACAACCACAAATAGAATGGTAAGCTAGTGTAAATTAACAAATACTTCATATGTCAATTCCATCATCAAATTAAAATCAATATTTTTCATTGAATGTACATAATAATTCTTTACATAAGTTACATGTCCCACCATTTATTACACTATCTTCATCTTTATTCTAAGTATGGTTAATCAATCAAAATTGTATTATAGATAGAATTCCTCATCTAATTTGAATTCAATAATTACTAGCAAGAAAATTCATTATCTATCATAATACAACTCCAAGCCTCAATCATCACAACACAACCCTCACAACTCAATCCTCATGGACAAACCACAACATAATAGATAGATAACAGGGTAAGCTAATGTAAATATAACCAAACATATCATTTATAATATATCACATTAGAATAAATTTTAATCCCATTCAATTCAACCATCACATACTCTTAACAACAATCAAATGTTTACCAAAAGCATGCCAGTTTCGGCACAAAGATAACCAAAATCCTCATGGCCCACAACAATTATACATTTGAATCTACTTTCGAAAGTCAAGTGTATTGAGCAAACTCTAAAACTTTGCATCTGTCATACTCACTCCTACATCTAAAGAGTTATAGCTATATATTTTACATCAGTACACAAATCCCTCTAAAGTATGACCATGGTAAATTCCTTATATTTGCGAGGTTCGACCCTCTTTCATATTAAAGCCCTAGATTGTAGGAACCTCCATTAACTCTCTCAATTAGATATCTTTCCTTACATGAGTACAATATTAGCAGAGTTAGGATAGTCTTTCAGAATCCCTCTCAATACACTTCCTATCATCACATCAATGTAGTACTCCCTCCTTAGGAGTCACTACATTCATCACATTCAAACCATTTTTCACATATAACATTCTAATATAATCTTATATCATCACACAACATAAATCACCTACTATTCATTTCAAATTTCATGTTAATAATTCACCATTTATTTTCTATTACATTAGCATAACATTCAATTATAATATTTCCATTAATTATATCAAAACTGCGAAAGTAATTTCTCTAACCACGAACCTCAAATAAAAGATCCCAATGGTCAAAATGAAGAATCATGTGTATTGGATCAATTGTCAAAATTTCAGTTCGATCCAACAGTTAAGAAGCGTGAATCGTGATTTTACCGGACAACTCACTAATAAAATCATGTTGGCTACCAGCTCTCAAAACCTAGCGCCGGGCCAGGAAACTTGCGTCCAATGCCAGAAGCCCTAGAGTGGCACATGATGCTTTGGACCACTGAAACTCACTGTTTTGAGTTCTCTGCTTGACGCCCATTGATTCTACGATATTGTCAGTGCTATAATAGATATAAAAGAGTTTTAACATTTTTAAAATGGTTCATTGGTATATTTGAGTTATTTAAACGCTTTCTTTCGACATATACAATTATATCTTTTCAAAGAAATGTCTCAATATACCAATGCACCAATTTGAAACATGTCAAACATAAACCATTTATTTTACTCTATTCCATTTCTATTTCTTTTTAAGAGCTACATTACAAATACTCCAATTAACACACAAAAGAAATTAGATGAATAGAACAACACTACAATCATGCCATCAAAGTTCAATTCAATGCAAAACCAACCCAAGCAATTCAAGTGACAATACTTATACATTCTAAATCAATTTACTGAGGATTATGCAACTCAAAACAATAAAAACCAAACAAAGTGCATCACTTCATTAAACTAAATTCATCATCTCACCAATTCCACACTTTCATCACCATCATCCACAAATATGTAATAATATAGATTCAAATAAAATAATCAAAATAATTACACAATTAATCCATTACACCACAAGGTTCAATATCACAACATTATCACTACCAAAATTTAATAAATAGTATTTCTAAGTTTTTACCAACTTCTCTTACCTTAGATCGACTCTTCCTCAAAACTAAGCTTCCACACAACTTGAAAACATTGTTACTAAAAACTAGAGACCTAGAACAAGGTTATCCAAATAATACAAAATTTCAGTATATGGTAGAATAAGCTGAGAGGATCACTTATCTCGATTGTTCCTACTAAGATTGATGACTAAAATAGCACGAAAATTAGGGAGGAATGATTCTATAGGGTAAATAAGAACTTACTTTTGTTTTCAAATTTGATCGGTTCAAAATACTCCTCAACTCCCAAATTTCACAGTGGTGTGAAATGACAAAGATTGGAGTAGTAAAGTGAAAAAGTGAGGAGAGATGAGAAGCTTGTAGACTCACAAGAGAGAGAAAAAGTGACAAAGGAGAGAGGATAAGCATTCCTGTTACATTTTCTTCCTTTTTATTTTTATTACTATTTTATTATATTATAATATTATTATTTTTCTCTCTTTTTTTCGTATGTTACAACTTTGACCTATTCTTGAAACTTCTTATTGTTGAATTAGGATAAAGTTGTGGACCTTGGTGTGTTGACCAAATCTTCGTATTTAAGCTCCACACAAATTATTGTGACTTTAATCACTATATTTAACCTATACACATGATTGATGTACATATTAGAATCGTGGTGGTAATGCGTGATTGCAATCATATGAGAGCATGGGAGGTGAAAGTTTTGGAACTTTCTACGATCACACCACCTTTCATCTTGTCTAACGACGAATTTTCTAACAGATCGAATTTCTCTTGGATTTACCATCTCCTACCAAGAATCTTGTGTTGCTTCTATCAAATTTAAGCACCTTGTAAGTGTTTGATTTTGCATGAGCAACTTTTAGGACCGTCGTTGCTACTTCTAAATGGACATGACCAGTATTAATCATTGTAGTGATGTGCTTCCCTCTTTTAGTAAATAATTTATTACATTTTGTGTATGTAGCCATGACCATGGAAGAAATTGACAAATTTCTTGTTTTCTTGATGATTGAATTGGTCAATTCCGCTATGTTTGTAGTCAAGTGACTCATCTTCTATCTTTATCATACACAATTACTCATTTGTGTTTTGGAATTTTATCAATCTAATTTGCTACTTCTAGATTGACTTTGTTGTAGTAGTAGTAAGTTATGGACTCGATCATATTGATCCATATTCACAAGGTCATTTTTCAAAGTTGCATTATTAAATATTTTAATAAAATTTTATGCAATGTGTTGAATGCATTACATATGAATATAATTACTCCAACTCCATGCTTTCCCTGAATTTAAACCTTTCATTGCGGTCCTTTTAGGACACACAAACTCACACTCATGATATGCATTAAACATTTAATTAAGCTATCGATTATGTTTTGTACTAGTTTTTATGCATCTAAGTGATTTTAATTTTTTTTCTCCGTAAATGGTTCCATTGTTGTGCATAGGGACAAAAAAAAATTAAGAATTCAATGTTTCCAATGTTTTTAAATCATTCCTTTCGGCCTTGTTGAGATGAAGTTCAATTTATCAAGAATCTCACTCTTTTTAAATCGAAAGAAATCTGTTAAAAACTACTCCTAACTATAATTTTTGTTGAGCATTCTTAATGATAAAATTTAAAAAGAAATTATTCCAAACAACTTGAACCTTATCACATTTACCCGTTATTTGTATAGTTACGTTTTAATATTAAAAAACAAAATTATGTTAAACATGTTAAAATCTATAAAGAGTTGAACTAAATATTCCGTATATTTATCTGCATATGCTTTAAAAATGGGTGGGTTATTCATAGGATTCGCGGATCTAAGAATTTGAAAAGAAAAATAGAACTTATACAAGTAAAAATTTTCAAACACCTTTATTGTTTTTTTCATATCTAAGAAAATGGTTCCTTCTATATTTAGAATATGGGGTCCTAAATAGCTTAATGAAGTCTCCATCAACCTTGAAAGAGTTCTTCATCACAAAGGAAAACGAAGTTTTGCCAAACTTTTACTTTGTCACACCCAATTAATCAACCCTGAATTATAGGCAATCATATAACACCCAATCATTGGTGCAAAATGCAACATTTTTTAATTAAAGCTATGTTTTCAATTCTTTTTCAATGGAAGTTTTTGTGACAACAATTAAAAATTGCATTTTTCAAGTGCTCAATCATCACAACCCACATGGCCAACAAGGAAAAATATAAAGTAATGAGATTAGTTAGTTCACATTAAAATTATCAAAGTTCATAGTATTATATATAATTGGAAGGACCACTTAATCAAGAAAACTAAGTCTCTAAACCAGCTCAACATGCATCACACTCACCATTTTGCTAAATTATCCACTCATTGGAAATACCTAAACACCAAATAAACTATAAAAGACGAATCAATGGAAATCTTTGCAGAAATAATTAAATACAAACATTTTTATGTACATATGTCTTTCTGTTGATGTTAAAACATATAAAATCTAACATGTAATAATAATTAAGGTTACCTACCCCACAAATTATTCTTTACGTTTTTAATTCATGAATGATAACCTCCCTCCTAAATTTTGAGTAAATACAACATCATTATTTTATGGAGATAGACAAATTGTTTTTATGATGAATATATCAATATTTATTTGAAGAATGATATGAGAGTCTATTCTAATAAATGTTGTTAGGTTTATAAGTTAACCTTTATCAAATTATTCATAAATATATAGTTTCATATTTAAGATATAAAAATTATATTTAAGATTTTATATTTAATGAAAATATGTTTAAATTATGGTATATAAATAAAATCCAATGTTTATTTTACCAACTCATTTTATAGGATTAATGTATAATAAATAATATATTTAATTATCTTATTTCTTTATAGTAAATAAAATCATATAAAATAAAAAATTTATATATATATTAAAAATTTATAAATATATTAAAAATTTATAAAATAATGTAATTAAGAAAATGCAAGATACATACATGTCTCACCCGTTATCATTTTTGCTAGTTTATGTAAGAAGCATTAATCTTGAATATATTCAAATTTATATGAGTATAGGACCAAATAATATATTCAATGTTCAAACTCAATTATTTTACTTTAAAGAAAGACAATTAAAAAAACCTATTTTGAGAAAGAAAGAAAAAAGTAACTTTAAAAAATTTGAAAGAAGAAGTGTGGGCCTACAAACAGTTGGTGACAGCTGTATAGCACCAAGAAGCCCAATACAGACACCCTGTCCAACAACCCATACGGGCAACTTTGGCTGACCGAAAATCCCAAAAAGCTTTATCCAATCATTTTTACTCCACTTTTAATACATACCAATTTTTACAACTATTTTTCTCTTTCTCTATATATATTTGTTTTATTTGCTTTTTACTCTTGTGATAACTATTTTTGTTAGTACATAATAAAAGTGTGTGCACTAGACACAATATCTGAAAATTGAATATGTATTTGTGGATTATTGATATCTATATTTCAAGTTAATCATGAATTGTCATATAATAAGTTAGATAGAAATTATTGTATAATTGAAAAATCATAATATTCTCTTGAAATGATTTATTTATGGTTTTATATTATAAGTTCCAAAATTTCATGTCAGATAAAATTAAATAGTGTAATTTTTTTTATCTTAACCCCCAATGATAAGTTATACAAATATTACATCTTTAATTTTAAATATGAATAGCTGTGAATTAAATTAATGTTAAAATTAATTAGCGATATAGTGATATTTTTGTTGTTAATAAAATATCTATAAATGCATACATTAATATTAAAAATATCATACAAATCAATTTATAATATTGTGAAATAGTGATTTAAATCAATAATAATATGTATATAACATAACTCTTTTACTTAAAAAATGTAAATGCTTTGGATCAAATTATAATTTGCTTCACCTAATATTTGCACTCCAAATTGTAACGTTTTCCTCTTGTCCTAACAGTAAATCTCCATCCATACATGCCAACAATTTCATTTCATAATATAAGTGGGAATTATAAGGCAGCTTCGAAATCCCCGAAAATAAAATAAAATATTAGGGCAGCCTGCCCCTGCCCGTTAAAAAACCAACGATTCACGTTTGTTGTGTTGTTCATGAAGCCACTATATAAAACACCTCACACCAGCACCTCCTTTTCAACAACCACTACTACTACTACCTCTGAATCTTTCTCTCTTCTCTTCTCAAACAAAAAAAGTTATACACTCAGAAACAATGGAGGCATTGAAGATGAAGCTTTTCTTTGTCGCCATGGCCATGTTGATTATGGCAGCCTCAGCTGCAGATTCACCCGCTCCAAGTCCCACATCGGATGCCACCGCCATCTTCGTCCCAACCGCGGTCGCTTCTTTTCTTGTTCTTGCTTTTGGGTTTCTCTTTTGAGCTTCTCCTTTCAGTTTCTTGTGTTTTCTTCATGATTCATATTCTTATGGCACCACGTTTATTTGCCATTTTATGTTTTTGTGCCCTTTAATTTCGATTTTCATCATGTAATATATTTTATTGTGATTTTTTTGCTTATCAATTCATTCATCACCATCTTCCTTCCTTTTTGCTTACTTACATTCACGCCTTTTAATGGAATTAATACTCTCAAGGTAATTAATTGTTAGTTTTGAAGTTTTGAATCTTGATTTTTTAAATTGATTCCAATTTTTTTTTTTTCAAATTTTTACCAAATTTGAAATTCAAACTACACAAACCTCAAGTTGGTTGTGGTCCTGGCTGAGAGAATACTAATGATCAAGGAAATTATAATTAACTACATCATTACATTTCTTTATAGAGATGAGAGGAGTTGAATCAGTTTTAACAGAAAACTAACTTTTTGTTCATTTTAAAATTGGTGAAAGTGTTTGAGAACCGAGTAGAACAAGTTAATTCAGTTATTTTAATTAAGCATAATTTACTTTGAATTGAATTTTAAGAATCAACCAAAAAAAAAAAAGTCATTTATTATTTAATACTTAGTAGTAGTTTAATTCCGTCTTACAACATTGGAATGTACGATATATCTCTTCACACCAAGAACATCATGCATTTAGGGATGTGAGAATGGAAGAAGACTCTATAATAGGTAGCATAATAGTCTAAATTCTTAACTATGATAAACTTTAATGTCTCAATACCATTAAGGTAGTATATTTAAGTTTGATTTAATCATATAAAATTGGTTTAATAAAGTTAAATGTATACTAATTTATATATTATATTATAATTTAATTTTAGGAGATTTCAAACATTCTTTTTGAGAAATATAAATTCATGACAAGGAGGGTCATTAAAGGATGATTTAAAGTAGAAGATGACTCATATTATCACATGTAGATACTAAAAATTTAACACGTGACACTTTCAAACGATATTAATATATCCATTTAACAAAAGGAGTCACAATGAGTTTTTTATTTTTTTACAAAAATAAAGACCAAATTACAAATTAAACCAACACAAATATAAAAGGGGAGATAAACCACAATTGAATTTATACATAAAAGGACATTCAACAAGGTTGTGCCAATTTATCTTAACCTTTGACCCAGACTGATTTGTGTTGACCTTCAACAGGGTTGGCTTATCTTAACCCTCAACTAAAGTTGACTTTGTTCGACCTTCGATTTGGATTGATTGGGCTAAGCTTTGGCTGGAACAACTCAATTTAAACTTCAATTGGGACCGACTTAACTTGACCTTTAACCAGAGTCGATTTGACTCGAGCTTCTACTTACATTAACTCATCTCGACCTTCATACCGAGCCAACCTAACTTAATTCTTCGACCAAGACCAACTTGGCTCAACCTTCATCTCAACCAACTCAACTCAACATTTTGTCGAGGCTAACTTGACACAATCACCTTTATCTTAGGTTGACTTGACTTTCGGCCAGGATAGACTCTACTTAAACTTTGATTCGGTTCGACCTTCGACCAGGCTGACTTTACTCAACCTTTGACTTAGGAAAGACTTAATTGACCTTCGACACGACTGACTTGGTTTGACCTTCTGCCCATATTGACACACCTTGACCTATATATCGATCCAACTCGGCTCAACTCTTCATCTTGGACAAACTTGGCTCAACCTTTGTCTTGGACAACTCGACTTGACCTTCATCCTGGAAACTCGGTTTGACTATCAGCCGAGGTTGACACTCTCTTGGACCTACGATATGGGCAGATTTGCCTCGACCTTTGACTCGGGTCAATTCGTCTTTATTCTTTGACTCAGGCTCAACCAAGGTCGACTTGAGTTGAATGGACTTGATCATTTGGTTTGGGCTGATTCAACTTGACTCTTCAACCCAAACCAATTGTACTCGACCTTAGATCTGAGTCGACTTGGTTCAATCTAGTCCTTAACCACCTTAACTTGATTTAGACACATCTTGATTTTTTAGATTTTTAAAATCCAAAAATGGTCTAATCTAAATTTGATCCAAAATCAATTAAGTGGATTAAATTTAAAATCCAAAAATATAGATTTGAATTTAGGAAATATAAGTAGACTTAAAGTAATATTTGATTTGAATTATTATGGATTAGATTTCACAATTCAAATCTTTTTGCCCACCCATACTTTTCCTTGAGCTTTTGTTAGACATATTGTCATGACACTTTACCATTATCAGGAAGTTCAGGAACTACCTTATTTACCCAATGCCTGACGTACTAACCGAAGAGATTGATTTTTTTGACTTTTATTTATTCTTGCTATTGTGTATGTTATTGAAAAATACATTCTGATTTATAGAATCCTTGATGCATTTTTAAGTTTTTTAATATAGAATCTGAACTACGTAATTTATAATTTATATTTTAGAATACACATTATGGAATACAAAAAATAAAAAGTACATTATACATTTCGAAAAACAATTTTTGTATTTTAGATTGTTCATTCTAAAATACAACTTTTATTTTATATTTTGAAATGTACATCTTTAAATAAGATAAACTTGTATTGTGAAACATATATATTCCAAAACATCTCGAGATCATATAATGCATAACTGAAAAACATTTCTAAATTAAAGGGCATATTTTAATTTTTAAATTTATGAGGATGCATGTTGAAATTATGGAGGTGCAGAAAAAAAAAACTGCCTAGGCAGCGTCCTCGATATATTCAAAATTTTGGATCACTTTTATTTAAGATGGGCCCAAAGCCCATTAGAGTTTGGAGAGGAGCCCAAAACTGGAACTTAAATGGATCTGAAGCATGCAAAAGAAAAAACAATATCCTGCAATAGAATATGATGATGTCGAAGAGAGTTTTTTTTTTTTTTTTTTTTTTTTTTTTTTTTTTTTTTTTTTTTTTTTTTTTTTTTTTTTTTTTTTTTTTTTTTTTTTTTTTTTTTTTTT
>Ga0099822_1008428_pt1 | contig 13189 bp, 6 predicted proteins | sample CowpeawhiteBW_FD_76839 | JGI IMG/M metagenome (GOLD analysis project Ga0099822, IMG submission 76839) | Root nodule microbial communities of legume samples collected from California USA - Cow pea white BW | ecosystem: Host-associated > Plants > Roots > Nodule | place: USA: California | collected... | reverse complement strand
TTTTTATTAAGTTTAATGTTCCTCTAGATGATGAACCATTTGAGGAGATTAATTGGAGAACAGGTCCAATTGGTGTTGAAGTGATTCATTCCTTTGGTTTTGTAAAAAACCAAAATGGTGAATAGATTCATAAACGTGATATGCAGGATGCACCTATTCATGATGACCGCACACCATCTCCACCGCCTCAGCCTACCTAGGATGCATCTGCTGCTATGCTTAATGATATTATCCATGAAATCCACGATCTCTGGGCTTTTGTTGGTTCAAGATTTGACAATATAGATGCTCGGGTTGGACAACTTGAGGAAGACATGGCTTATGTGCGGCGCCAATTTCCTCCATCTTAGATGCATTTTCATGTTTATTTTCATTCAAAAACTTTGTATTTCTTTACTGCACTTTGACATTGATATTATTATCTTAGTACTTTAATTGATTGTAATCTTTTTTTTTCCACTAATATCATTGTTTTTTACTTTCATATTCAACTATATTATACATTATTGTTTTCCTATCCAGTGAAATGTTTGTTAATGTTTTTTTTCAAAAAATTACGCATGTAATCGATTACACTTCGTGCGTAATCAATTACACAATACCCAGAAAACTGCAACACATTCAGTAATCGATTACACACTACGGTAATCGATTACGACTTAAAAAACGTTAACCCCCTGCACGATTACAACATGCAGTAATCAATTACAACATACGGTAATCGATTACGGCACCAAAAACGTTCACCTCCCACACGATTTTGCCCTCTGACCACGTTGACCACAAAAACGTATGGAGGCTACACGATTTCTTCATATGAAAATGTGCACCCCCAACACGTTTTGCCTAGTTCTGTAATTTTTAAAAAACTTCCCTATATCAGTAATAAACCAAAGCCATTTGCCTACAATGAAAAAAAAAACCTCTAAAATATGTATCAATATTTGTAATAATAAAAAGAATGAGTTTATGAACTTATTTATAAAAGTTAGGATTGATTTTTAAAAGTTAATATGAATTATTAACTTAATTCATAAGTATTTTCGGATTTTTCGATGGTTTAAGGTTGGAATATAGGCTCTAGTTTCTAGTTGTTAAGTCAATTGAAAACCAAAATATTTCAAACCAGAGAATAAGGTAAGGCATCCGTTTTGTGAGATAATTGAAGTCGATACTTTAATAGGTTTTATAGTTATTCGTATAATTAAAGTCTATTAAAACAGGTTTGGTACTTCGTATATAATTAAAGTCTATTAAACCAGATTTTGGTTTTTCATATAACTAAAGTAAGACAAAGTAAGACAGGTTCTGGTTCTTCATATAACCAAATCTATTATTAAGACTATGTATTTCGATTCTCTAAATAACTGGAATCGAGTGAAATTTATTTGACTATAGAACAAAATAATTCAAAAATATTTAGAATCAAAAAGTAAGGAAATAGATTTCGATCGTTGTACAAAATAATTCAAAAATATTTAAAATTAAAAAAAAATCATATAGTCAAAACCCATTGTAGCTTTATACTTCGATTTTGGTAATATTTGAACCTATATTTTTACCGTATACTTTTGATTTGTGTTATAATCGAAAGCTATTACTAATTTCTTTTAAATATATTTTTGTTTTGGTTTCAACTTATAAAATAACAAATTTGGACAGAAAACATAGAAAACACACCAAATACAACCACAAATCAAAACATAATAAATCAAAACATAACAGACAACAATTTTATAATAGGTAAAATATTTTAAATAATTTACAAAGTACATTTTACATCTAATGATTATTAGATTGAATCAAATTATTGTACATTTTTACTATGTAGACACAAAAATGTCTTACATATTCTATTGAATTCTCGTGTATTGTTGTGGGATTACGTGTGAACAAAAAAAAATCATTTCAATTAGTATATAAAAAGATAAACTTGAAAAAGTACTTTCAATTAATTAATTATTACTTATTTTTAATCACATGTAACAATACCAGTACAAACAATGGTTACTATTCATTGCATAATATAGTAATTACACTTATATAAGTCGATTTGTTTATTATACTATAAATATATACCAACACAAATATAAATAATTGAGGAAGAAAAAGAATCAAATAATTATAATTGAACTAAAATAGTTAATCTTGAGTGACAACCATGTTAGCATTTTAGTTGTAGACACTACAAAAATTCAGGCAAATAGTGTAGTCCAAAGCTGACACAAATGTATATCTATTGTCGGTCCAACATTAGAAAGCTAACCACGAAAAAACCATGGAGGCTAATTCAGATGTGTATTCCAACACAAGCAAATTGCAGTGTAGTAACGTCGTCTTGGTGACACAAATAGGTATAGTTAAATTAATAAAAAATTTAAAGTATAAAGCTTTAGCGTTGGCCAAGGGGCGCAACATACTAAAACTAGTGTGGTCCATACGACGATAATAGCAAATAATAATTTAAAATGCTCGTTTAATGTGTGGCCTAACCGACACTTTATATTAAATGATGTGTGGGCTAGATGACGCTATTAGCAACTAATAATTTAAAATGTTTGTTAAATACGTGGACTAAACGACACTTAAAAGTGTAAATTACTAAACGTGTGTAGGTTGGCTGACGCAAATAGCGAGGATTGGACGATGCTACAACAATCACCCATGACCAGTTCAATTTGTTTTGTTCCCAATCCAAAATTTACCTGCAAGCATGATCTCAAATTTTATCCATCCAAAAGTCATTCCAATTAGAATCAATAGTTAATTAAACTACATTCATCCTTCATTGAGTCATAGATATCAAATTACAATAAACATAGGTTTATAAATGGATAATGCACCAAAGTGTACAAAGTTCAAATCATAATTTGTTTACAATTATCACCATACAAATAAGCCTACTAGCTAAAATTGGAAAATGAAGTTGAGGAACTTGAAGTCATGCTCACTCAACACTACAAAAAGTCCATTGAAATAGTACCTGTGAAATGAAAAATCAATATGTAAGACATAAATATATAAAACGTGCAAACAATGTACACCCTATAATTAAGCAACAAAAGTTGTAGAAAAGGCTATAAAAAAAATTAACTTTAACAAAGTTCTAATATACATAAAATATTGAAATTTAACTAGGACAAAGTTATAATATGATTTACCTCACCAAGTCCATGTTCAAGGGATGGTTAATCATCCAATAAGGGATCATAACGTGGATGCATGTGACTGGTACCCATTGAAGTGCCTATCGTATGCCTTTCCAACATTAAGGCTAGTTGTCGCTTCATCAACTTCATTTCTTCTTCCATCATAACACATTTCTTATTTGTTTCAACCAAGCCCTCAAATGTTGCAACAACTTTCTCATCAATTGTAGTAGCTCTCTGGGTGGCTTGTCTTACTTCTTCACGAAGTCTCTCTGCCTCTGGCAACTATTCTTGTGTAGAAAGAATTGTGCGGGATAATGTTGAAGGTTGAGTAAAGTATGACACATTATCATGAATGTTGGCACATGCATTCGCAAAATGCCCCATTCGCAAAAGGTTGAGTAAAAGCCAATATTCATAGCCTTTTTGCACATGAATTTGTAGAATGTCCCCATTCACAAATCAAATTACCATGACTTTAATAACCATTCCTGCACTAAGTGTTCTAGAATCAAATTAAGTGTTCTTCAAACTAAAGTAAATCAAATTAATTCTAGAAAATGAGAGTACTAAGCAATAACCATTCCTACATATATTCATAGCCATTCTACACATGAGTTCGCAGAATGCCCCATTCAAAAATCAAATTACCAACAACTTATGGCTTTGCCAAATACCGGTAAAATAAAATAGATTCATTGTACTACTAAGAATTGTATGAGTACATCGTTAATTTTTTAAGTATCTCATGTAGCGAACATACTTCAAACATTCAAACATGCTTCATATATCCAAATGTGGCAAAACAATTATTAATAGAATAACCAATAAATTACATATATCTAAGAGTTGAAGTGGTGCCTCACGGATCTATTAAAAATAGAATTAGAATTGAGGTAAAAGAATGTTTCTGAATGGAGCCAATGGAATATCTTATTAAAGGACCTAACATAGTCATTTTAAAGTTTAAGGATTTATATGAAATGGGACAATGGTTATTTGCTAAATTAGTGTTGCTTTTTCTCAGTCATTCAAATGTGATTTTTGACATGCATATAGATGCATTGAACAATAACAATTTAGGGAAATGGTGATATAATGAAACATATATGATCAATAAACCATTCACATATACATTAACATCAATCAATAAACATCTTACATGATCAACAATCATATGAATATATATATATATGGGGTTTGTGAAGTTACCTAAGTTAAATCACAGAACACTGCAATGCCACAAAAAGAGACCATATATGGGGTTCGTGAAGTTACCTAAGTTAAATCACAGAACATTGCAATGCCACAAAAAGGGACCAACTCCCTCACCCTTGTGGTCTACACCACCACCACCACCACTCCAACACTGCAGGGCCACCACTTCGACACTATAACAACCCCTTTTTTTCAGTTGGCTTCCCACACCACGCCTTCACTTGGGTAGATAAAAAAAGCTTCCAAACAGGGTCTTCAGTTGGGAAAATAACTGCCAAATAACTCCCAAACAGTTGTTCAATCAATTGGAAAACCAATTTCTTCAAATGATAAATCTATTCAAATATGAGGGATTGGAACTCAATAGCTCAATTTACAGAGAACGCGAGAAAATATCGTAGCCATTGTCTACCTTTCAATGTCCATTAGTCACCTCCTCCAAGACCGAAGAGAGCACGAACATGAACCCACAACGTCTTTAGGGCCCAATAATCGACAGCTCCACCACGTCTTCAGAGTTGAAACCACTGCTCTTCAGTAACTATAATTCACTTTGATACTTGGGTAGCTCACGAGGGTCGAAGTGAGTTTTGGGTTGAGCGTGAAATAGAAGGGAGACTCTTAGATTGAAACTCTGTGAGGGGAGGATTGACAATGAAAATGGAGATGAAACAAAATGAAAATAGAGAAAAAGACACATTAAGCATGCGAGATTGAAAATGAAAATGGAGTTAAAATTAGTAAAGTTAAAAAGAGACAATTGGTAAAGTTAAAATTTCTACCAACTTTCCATCTACTTCTTTAAGTGTTAGCCAACCCACTCTATCCTCTATAAAATAATATATTTTTTTAACTTAGGCCAAGTCATCTCCGTAAAAGTAATTTTATTTTTTATTTTTATTAACTTGTGTCGTCTAATTGACGCTATTGATTGTGTCCCCTAACTTTCCCTACTATCTTAATCTGATTTTTTCATTATTTTTTAAAAATAAGGTAAAAGCGTCGGTCAACCCACTTTATTCTCTATAAAATAATTTTTTTTAACTCATACCAAGCCATCTCCGCAATTTTTTTTTATTAACTTGTGTCGACTAAATGACGTTATTGATTGCATCTTAATCTAGCTTTTTCCATTCTTTTTTAAAAATAAGGTAAAAGCGTCCCTTAAATGATGCTTGTTTAAAATATAATTGTGTTCTCTGGCTGTTGTTCTGAATTTATTTTTTGTAATATGTTTTTCTCTTAATATTGAGCAACTAGCGTCCCTCAAGGGACACTAAGGGTGATTATCTAAAGTCGCACATCCTACACTAAGCTTGGTATTTTATTTTGTATCTCGTTCGTTGTTTTGTTGGACTCTAATAGCGTGCAAACACCAGTACAATAAAAGCTTTTTGCCCCGGTTATTTTTGTCATTTTGTCTCAGTTTTAGAACCGAGGCATATTGGGCCGATGTCAAAAGGGGTGTCTTTTGACCTCGGTTATCACCCGAAGCCATAGAGGCGCTTTTATGCCTCAATCGTAAATGAACCGGAGCCATAGAGGTTAAGAATAATTTTTTTTAAATAAAAATTTCACAGATTATTTCGTCATCTTCATCTTCTCTGCACATCCACCGATGAACACCACTGCCCATCAACTCAACTCCACCTTCCAACACTGACCGCCACCATGTTGCAACCCACAAAGCAAAAACCATCGAGCGAACTTTTCAAAACCACCGACGATGAAAATAGCCCAGCGCGAAACTTTCAAACCCCATCGAAGATCTCGTAGCCACCTCGTACTACAGATCGAGCTCTAGCAGATCGAGCTCAACCAGAACCGCTCAAACACCGTGAGCAACCGCCAGAGCACACCTCCACTGCTACTCGTGCCCGTCAATGGAGTTGCAAACCACGCCAACACAGGAAAAACCATTGCGCCTACACCTTGCTGGAAAATGCAACACCCCATCCGAGAAGACGTCGCGCAAGCAACGCAAAACGTCATTGTCGCACCTCCGACAAAGAAGATGAACCAGATCTGCCTTTGCAACCAACGCTCAACACCCTCACTAGAGACGAACAACTAGCTTCTTCCATGGTGTGGTGGCGTGGTCGCAGCGGAGAGAGAAGAGAGAAAGACAAAGGTGCGGCGAAGAAGAAGAGAAAGGGGGTTCGCGAAATTGAGCCCTAAATAAACCCTATGGCCTCGGTTCAATTAAAAACCGAAGCATATAAGGCTCTTTGGCATTGGTTAGCTGCCACCCGAGGCAAAACACCTAACCGCTAGTGGCATTTTTGAAAAATGGAGCCCCGTTTTTGGCTTTGGGTCTCTAGAATCGAAGCATATAATTGCTTTTGGCACCGATTTTGGGTGAACCGAAGCCTATAACCCTCGTTTACTTTGAGTTTTAGCTGAATTAGGACATAAAAGTTGCCTGAAATTACAAAAATGCCACCACGCCATTATATGCTTCAGTTCTTAGCCAACCGAGACATATAATGCGAGGTAAAAAGCAAAATGTGCACTAGTGAAGATAAAACAGATGCTAATATTCCAACTCTAACTTTTGAATTCTTATTGTGAGAAGTTGATCAGCCTAACAACATACTATATTTAGCAAATATACTATGAAATTATTATTTGTATTTTGTATTTTGTATCTTGTATAATATTGAAATAATTAATTGTATTTGTATTTTGTATAATATTCGGGTACTTATTAATTATATCTCAAAAAATTAACACTAACTCATTTCAAATTACTTATAAAAAATAATACTAACTTATTTCAAACTATTTTAGTACGTGAACCTCACACGTGAGGGTAGTTTTTTTTTTTTTTTACAAAATCTTATGAAGAGTAATGTAAAAACTATCTCAACTTTTAATTGAGACAAGATATTTTCTTTTCGATGTTGAATTTATGAATTCAATTAGTATATATTCTAAGCATTTGTCATATTTCAACCATTTAAATCATTATTCAATCCATCAAATAAGACATGTAATGAAATGGGATACAATTCCATGCATAGCACTCAAACTTAGAAAAAATATTCAATCTTTTCAATTTTAAACATGAAATTTAAGCATACATTTGTTGCTTAGCAACTTTCTTCACTAAATATGGGAGAGTTATTAACCCTCACTTGTTCAAATTCTGAACTCACCACTTCTTGTTCAATTAATCATAACAATTTTATCCAAATCAACATAAAATTCAAATTCTAATCGTCCTATATATGTTGTAGTACAAACATATATATATATATATATATATATATATATATATATAGTATGAGCACTTATTATACTCAAAATAACCATGTTACTTCATTTGACCATCAACAACCCAATAACTTCTTCACAATTTCAATCTCATTAATGTTGTGTTCGTTTGAGGTAGAGTGGCAAAGCGAAGATGGATTGTGAAGTTAATTTTGTGTTCGCTTAGTAGGTTTTAAGAGAAAGGCATAGAGGTGATTAGCGGGATGGAGCAGGATTTGAGTGAATTTATCGGCTTAATGACAATTTTACCCATCCATGGTGTGAGGGAGCTGAACGTGGAGAGTTGAGTGTGCTTAAACAAGAGATTCAATCCCACAAGAGATCTATGTTAAGAGAGAAAATGAGAGATTCGATCCCCATTCAAATGGATCGAATCTAGGGCTTGAGGGATTCGATCCCATTGAAATTGGCTTGTTGAGGGATTCAATCCCATTTTGAATGGATTAGATCTAGAGTGAGGGATTCGATCCCATTGGAATTCACTTGTTGAGGGATTCAATCCCATTTTGAAAGGATTGGATCTAAAGTGAGGGATTCGATCCCATATCATGAAACAGATCTCTTGGTTGGTTAAAGTTGAGAGGATTCGATCCACGTGCTTAATTTCTAAACACTGTTTTTTTTTACTAATACAAATATCAATATATACTACTTATTAAATTATAAGGAAAAATGATAATTTCATCTATATTTCTATTAAAACATATTTTTTAATAAATCACATAAATCAAATCTTTCACAAAAATTAGTTCTAAATTTACCCACAATCACTTCTAAATCCCTTTAAAAAAATAACACATAATTCACTTTTAAATCCACTTAAATCTATCCACTCACTCTCTCTCAAATACTATCACTTCTAAATCCCTTTAAAAAAATAACACATAATTCACTTTTAAATCCACTTAAATCTATCCACTCACTCTCTCTCAAATACTTTCCCTCGAGTGAACACAGTGCAAGACTTTAAATAATCCAACCAACTCGTATATATTCACGTTTCTAATAAACCTACAATTTTAGTTTCAATCAATTTTTCAACATATTACAAAATATTCATTCAAAAAAAAAAAAAACCATTGTTAATAGTTCAATTTCATTTCAAGAATCAAATTTTCATTTTATCACCGGAAGATAATTAGCAAAACAAGAAAAGTCTCAAATAGTCTTGTAAACCTTTAAAGGACTCTATCCAAAGATCTTTAGGAATACAAAAAACTTAATAATTAAAACATAGTAAGGTTTACCCTTCTTGAATTTTCCTATTTATGAACTAATCCAACTTATAAGGCATGAATCTAACCACATTGAAGCAAAACAAGAAAAGAGAGAAATTGAACTATAGAAAATCATGAAACTTATGGAATTCAAAATTTTAAAAAATATTTTCAAAATGATGCTGAAATGGTTATTTTACTGGGACATTTAAAAGGTAAAATTGCAATAAAAAAAAAAGTATGTAACACTTACCTCTATAGGCCAAAAATTAAAATTGAGAGTTAAATACAGCTCTTTCTATTCAAGAAGATAAATGTTCAAACACAATTATCTACCTTTATATTAAAAGTTTATTGAAAAACTTTTAAAATGTATTATGAACTGTATCAAGCTTAAATATAATTTCATTCTTATTGTAACTATTATACTTGAATCATATTTAAATTTTGTTAGATATGATTGAAAACGACATTTAAGATTATTTTAAATTTTAAATATGATTGGAGAACAACACATTATATTTTTTTTCCTTTTTAAATTACCCTAAATCATAATCATAGGAAGTTGTGTACAGATTAAAAATAAGAAATTTTTATGAATAATAACATTAAGTAGAACTTATATAGTTGAAATAATGCGTGTAAGCTTTTTCTTGAATCATAAACCACTGTGTACATATGTAAACATATGAATATTTTTTTAATTATAACATTATAACTTTAGACAAAATTACAATTGAAATTTTGAAAGGAAAGAACTTACATGGAATAACTTATGTACCATATACATAAATGTAGTTCTCCAATCATACTTAGAGCTTCACCTTCATAATGAATAATACACTTAAGAAAATGCAAAATTACCATCATAAAACTTCAATGATTTGAGACCAAACATTTACCATTTTTGTTAAGTTTTATCGATTCAGAAATTGCAATTCTTCATTTTTTTAATTCAAGAATAACAGTAACATTTTTAATTAATGTAAATTAAGTGTAAATAGAAAGAAGTTATAAATATTTTTTATAGGATATAAATAACATAATATTTTTAAAATATTATAAAAATAATAAATATTAATTTGTAAAATAGTTTTATATTAAATGTATGATTTCTATAATATTTTTTTTCATTTTAATACAAAATTTATCTGTAAATGTCATATTATGTGAGTGGTATGTTCTAATGTCGGTATCGTATATCATTTAACAAAGAGATTCTAATTATCACATAATGACTTAACAATGAGAAAATTACAACATTATCACTTGACAATGAAATTCCAATTACATATTTAGCAGAATTTTATTTACAGATGCGAAAATGACAAAAAGAAAATTTAGGAATCATTCTATAAATATTATATAAGAAAAAACATTATACAAATAAATATTATTATTTTCTTTCGAAACATTTGTTTAGTAATTAAAATATCAAATTTTCAAAAGGTTTGAAATGTCTTTGAGAAAGGTGTTGCTTTTTGAAAATTTTGTTCCATGATTAAGATTCGAACATTGCTTGACCAACACGAAGTCATAAACTGTCTACTCTCTCTCTCTTCCTCCGTCTGTCATCTCCGCTTTCACCTGTTTGCAATCAATGGCCGGTGAATCTGATGTGCCCGAAAACAACCTCTTTTGTGTTAACTGTGCCAAACCCGCCAATCTTCAGTACTCTTTCTTCTCTGCCGTGTCCTATAGATGCTCACAACAAGTCACAATAACTATGATCCCACTTTTTTTGTTTTTTTAATTTGTTTTGTTTTCGGGTTGCCAGTTTCTGTTTTTATTTTTTATTTTTTGTATTTGACATGTGTGGTAAGGACTAAGCGTTTTGTACGATCAAATAGGGTTGTCATGGTTTCAGCTCAAGTTGTATTGTAGCTGCTGCTGCTGGCAACTTGTTATTTTGATGTTTTCAATTTTACAGTACCCAAATGTGTTGCATTTAAGTGCCGGTGGTTTCGGTCAATTGGGTGCTGAAAGATTGACTTTTCAAGTTTGTTATGATGGTCTTGCAATTGGGTGATTGTGGTTTGGTATGATAACGTTGTAGGAACAATCTATTGATAAGTTTAATTTACTTTTCCATTTTTTTTTCTTCAGGTGCCCAAAATGCATGGAATTGAAGCTTCCTCGTGCAGGTTCTGCCTTCTGGTTTGTGATTATTACTTTGCCTGCATTTTTTCATTTTGAAACCTTTTTTTATTTCTAGTTGTCATGATGGACTGTGTGTTTGTACCGGCGTCTTTAATTTGTGATTGTTATATTTTCGTCCCAAATCAAATTTACCGTCTTTGGACAACTGTTGAAAAGCGAGAAATCATGTGGAAGCTATAGTTTTTCTGTAAACGTGAGAAACCATATCCAAAACATGGGACCAAATTCACTGTTATAGTAGCCATGGCTTGATGTGGAACCACTGTTCGGAGACATGTTAAACCAAACATGAATTTAATCTCAGTGGACAGATATATAATTATATAATCACTAAGACAGGGTGTGCATAATGCTAGTCTTTTGAAAGTAATTTTAGGAGAGTTGTGAGGTTGTTTTTTGGGATACTTTTTTCACAAGAATGCAGTTCTTTAAATATATCCTAAGAGTAAATTGGCCATTCTGGTTCCTGAATGCTGTTTGTCTCCATGATCTTTATGGAATAGACTACCAGTACTCTATGTTTACCATAAAATGCCATTAGTGTTTGAAATACCATTAGTGGAATAGCTGCCATTCTGATTTTTTTTTTTTTTAGTTTATATATGCATATCAATTCTCAAAAATGTTAAAACTTACTCAAAATTCATGACTTCCAGTGGTAAGAATACAAAGTAATAGGTATCTGTGTTATAGAGCTATAATAAACTTCTAGCGTATGAAGTAGGAGAAGGTATAGTAACCAATTACAATGGTGAAGGGAAAATGATAGGGAACAACCAATAAATAGAGTCTGAGAAGAATGTAGGGAAATTGATATCAACCCATCTTCCCCTCATTATTCTCTGTCTCTCTCTCTCTCTTATAGTGTCAGTGCACAAAATCTCAGTCGCCATAAGGGATTGTCAATTTGGTGTAGGGGATGAAATTGTTGCTCCGATGGAGTCATGTAGAAGAAGTTGAGGTTGACCACGGTTCTAATGAGAGAACAGTGAATCAATAGTTAATCACTGTTACCGAATCACCCTGAAATTTACTTCTCGTAGTCTTCATATCCTTCATACTTGAGCCAATTTTGATAACCTTTTGACAGCTCTCAGGAATGTTTCAAGTCTTCATGGAGCTCGCACAAATCAGTGCATCTGAAGGCAAAACTATCCTCACCTGACACACAAAATTCAGGCTCACTCAGTGAAGGTTGGTTATATTGTTTGAAGAGTGGGCAGGCTCGGACACAGAAGCTTCCTTACTTTGATTGGACTGGGTAAGGCTTTGAACATCTTCATACTCTAAACTTTCAAATCCCCACAATTTAATTAATACAAGATGTTGTGTTCATTATTAGTAGTGCTATTTCACAATTTTTCACTCAGAGGCCTTTTGTGATTTTCATTGTTCCCCCCCTTTTCATTAATTCTTCTCTTTCAAGCTTACTGCTAATTGCTTGTTTATTTGTTGAAACCAAAATTTAATTTTTTTCTCTTGCAAGATCGCTGCGGCCATCTCCCATTTCTAGTAAACGGATTGTCCCAGATCATATTGATAAACCTGATTGGGCTGATGATGTAAGTTATCCGAGTTCTTCCTATTTAATGCTTTGTGCCTTCTCTTATTTAATTCATTTTGCTTAAATACAGGGAGGGTCCATTGGTTGCTGAATTCTTTATATTTCTTCTGTGTTTAACTTCTAGGGAATTCCAAAAATTGAGCCCAATAGTGTTCTGCAGTATACCGTTGAGGTGGGTAATTTTAAAATACATGAATAGGTCCAAAAATTGTCTTTATTCTTTTTATTCTACTTTCTAACTCATACTAATCTGTAGGTCAAAACTCCAGATCAAATCGAGAGAATGAGGGAAACTTGTCATGTAAGCTACTTGCTACTCTTTGTCTCTGTAGATTCTCTTATATATAAGTTGTTTTTACTACTCTGCCATCTCAATCATAGTTATGAATCCAGGATAACGGTGCAGAGCTGCTGGCCCAGAGAATGGGATAGCAGGATGGTGGATTGTAGGATGACTGCTTTTTCTGATATTTTTACATACATTAAATAACTAATACTATGCATATACCAATGCTCAAAAAAAAAAAATATATATATATATATATATATATTTTTTTTTTTTTTTTTTTTTTTTTTTTTTTTTTTTTTTTTTTTTTTTTTTTTAT
>Ga0099822_1008427_pt1 | contig 13189 bp, 5 predicted proteins | sample CowpeawhiteBW_FD_76839 | JGI IMG/M metagenome (GOLD analysis project Ga0099822, IMG submission 76839) | Root nodule microbial communities of legume samples collected from California USA - Cow pea white BW | ecosystem: Host-associated > Plants > Roots > Nodule | place: USA: California | collected... | reverse complement strand
GAGAAATGAACCTTCACATCTAGATAGCATGCTATCTTAATGTCCAGTGGGAATTTTCAAAAAGCTTTCTTAAACAACTTCACCATATTCATAACTCTAAAAGAAAACAAGATAATCCTTCATTAAGCGAAGATATAGTTGAGTGATCTTGGGGATTCTTGGATCTTGAAAGAACATATTTACTTTCTTCTTTTGAGCACTTTTGCTTTACTAAATTTTATGTAACTCTATTTTATTTTTAGAAATATAATTTGTCTTTTCAACAAATAAAACAAAGATTCTTGGTAACTCCACCATCAACTTCTTTTTTACCTTTGTGATTATTCACTAAGAGAAAAATGTATCTTTCACACTAGTAAATTTAGATCAGTTGAAACAATATTTGACTCAAAATACACGTTGTGACATTTTGTTTTGGATTTAGACCAAAATTTTTACATTGAAATCTCTAGGTACAATATGCAAAAGGACAATATCAACATTAAGTGTGACATCATCTGATGCAAATATTTCCCTTAAACGGATGGTAAATATATAAATGCCTGCGAGTATCCATAGATAAAATCTTTTAAGGGTAGTAAGTGGATATTTCAAATGAGTCCTTGATAAAGCCTTTTTGTTGCCTAAAAGACTTCGTCAACCAATTTTCCCTTAAAACTGCAGTATAGGGAGAACCTTGGGAATCAATCTATGGACATGGCTAAAGTCAAATGTAATACTTATGCTTGAATTGTGGTGGGGAAACTTATTCAAAATCAATACTTAAAAAATAGAGAACTCAAAATCATCAAATGTAAGGAATGCTATGAACTATGCATGAATGCATGACATGCAACGCACCAAATGGTAGGGAATGACGAATTAGCTAATACTAAATGCTCAAAACATGTTTATTGATCAAAACTAGGCTAATACAATGGTTAAATTGGTCCAAATTCTTCAAACTCGAAATATGTCCAAAATCAAGAACATGTTTATGAGCAAAGTGCATGGTAACCTCAGATTGGGATCTTTTGATGATGAAATTGAAAATTTAATGATACAGAATGATTATAATTTATCTCAATTGCATTTATAAACTGGAATCACTCGATTTGGCGCACAACACGCAAAGTTTCCAATTTCATGAACCCTAATCCCCAAATTTGAGCAGAAACGCGATTTTGATCGATTCAACCAACTTGTGCAATGAAAATGCAATTAAAAGTGCAGAAAGCTTTGTGATGATGCTATGAATGAAACACCCAAACCAATCAACTATCATTGAAATTGCACAATTATAAGTTTATGCAGAAACGTGAATGGTTGAGATGCAGAAATTCGAATTCGATGATTCATGGAAGGAAATGCGAAATTGTTGATTCAAATAACTTGGGGAACATCCAAGGATGATGAACGAAGCTCAAGAAAAAATCAAAAAGCTCAAATCACGAGAAATTTGAATGGAACAGTGTATTTATGTTGAACGTGAACGAGAAAATGTAGAGAGACGTGAATTTGTGAAATGGTGATGGAATTGGGTGTTGATTGTTCAAAATGCTTGGGAATCATCCCAGGAGGTGCACAAATTTACAGAACTCAAAATGATTGAGAAATGAGAGAGAAATTTAATGGAATAGTAACTAAGTGATGTGTGTGAAGTGGTGGAATGAAAAGAAACTCAAAATTGTAGCAAGAGTGCAATGAAGTGGAGAAATATGAGTGAAATGAGCTTGGCTACTACCATTGGTGTCAACACCCAATTTCGTCTGAGTTAATGTATTTGTTTTTTTTAAAATAAAAATAAATAAAAAGAAAATAAAATATATGTTTTTGATTTATGGTAGGTAAGAAAAAAAGGTGAAATAAGTTATTTTAAATTTTCAAACTTTAATCTTTACCATGAAAAAAAAAAGAGAAAAAGAAGGAAGAATCTAATTTGTTTTTAATTGTCACACACATTACATGAGCCCAAATATTTTATACATATCTTCACCCCCACTATTTGCTATTTACACTCCTCACATGACATGTCAAAAAATGATATTTTAAGATCTGTATTTTTTTAAAGAAGGGTACGGTTTTAATAATTAGAAGCAAATATTCCCGACAATAATGTTTTTCAAAGAAAGGTATGATTTTAATAATTAGAAGCAAATATTCCTAGTAATAATTAGAATCAATTATATAAATATTATGTTATGATTTTATTTACATAACATGTTGCATGAGGATCTTCATGTACCGAAAAATCTATGATTCTAATAATTACAAGCAATATTTTTTAATAATTATAATCAAAACCTCGGATATTATGCGACGATTTATTTTCTATAATATGTTTCATCGAGACCAATTCCTTCCTCATATATCTCATTATAATTAAAGATTAGGATTTTAGTGGTATCACAAGGTGTTTATATAAGCACAAAACCTCTCCAATGCAAGACACAGAAAAAAGAATCGAAAAAACTTCTCTTTTTTTATTACCATAGCACACACGTAAAGGGGGGTCACCTCACTGTCCTCTCAGTCAGATTTGCTATATTCGTGACCTTGTGACCTTGAAAGGTAAATTCTTTTCTTTTTGCTCCTAATGTTACTCATGTATTGTTAAGACTCTGTTATAATATCAAGTGTATGATTGATTGACTTATTATACGGTAAATGTGTTTGGGGTTTGAATGTTTGGTGATTTTGGGTTTGGATTCATTATTGATATGTGTGACCTTTCTCTTTCCTTCTCTTTGGGAGGCCATTACTTTTATCTTGGTAAATAGAAATCTCTTTCGTAGGCTTTTAATTCTCTTATTTAAAAAAAAAAAAATTATATTATTCCTTTATATAATTATTGAATATCATATTAAGTCTTGGATTTACTTGATAACTAAAGCACTCATTTGTAGGCTTTTAATTCTCTTATTTTAAGAAATAAAAGTAAAATAAATAAAAATAAAAACAATAAATTATATTTCTTTATTGAATATCATGTCAAGTCTTAGATTTGCTTACTTTTAATTCTTTTATTTAAAAGAATAAAAAATAAAAATTATAAATTATTTCTTTTTTATAATTATTGAATATCATGTCAAGTCTAGGACTTGCTTGATAACTAATTTTTTTTATCATATTGAATCTCGGATTCTCTTGATAATAAAAAATATAAAAAAATCTAAAATAAAAAAATTATAAGTTATAAATTATACTTCTTTTTTTATCTTTTTTGGAAATCATGTCAAGTCTTGGACTTGCTTGATAATTTAATCATGTTGAATCTCAGACTCTCTTCATAATATTAAAATTAAAAATTAAAAAAATAATATCAAACAACGAATATTTTACGAAGAACTACGTTATCCTTAATTTTCCAGATGGAAATACGTAGGAGTGAGTACAATCCTCGTCGGGCCAAAAAAAATAAAATTTATCTTTATTATTTCATATATGTATTTATTTTGTTTGATTTTTGGGGAACAACAAATATTTTAAAAATTTACTTTTATCTTGCATAGTTAATTAAAGGGAACCGTTTTAGGACAGACGTTGTGGGGTGCTAACTCCTTTCTCACATGTAACTGTCTCCCGAACCCAAATTTGGTTTCAAAGACTATTCTCTTTCTTAAGGTTTTTCTATAGTTTTCCATAATGAACTATGGTGGCGACTCCTCTATATTTTTTTAAAATTTTTTTGCCGTCCCACCGCGATTTCGGTTGCGACAATTGGTCTTGAATCCAACCCATTCATCTTGTTTATTCTGAAACAATGATGTATAGAGGTATTTTGGACACACCAATTCATAGGCCTAGTTCCAAAACCTATATTTGGTAAGGTAGGGTGGAGCTCAAGTTCAAAAAGTTGTAGCCAAGGTGGTTTAGTGGAAAATGATGATAAACATTATGAAATCATAGGCCAAATGAACAGTACTAAAATTTTCATTCATTTAAGCTCAAATCCATATTACAACACATAAAATGAGTACGAGGAGTTTCCCCAACCTTCCTCTCACTCTTGAGCTATCCATGCTTCCAAGGGCAAAAATGAAGTGAAAATGAGTGATTTTAGGGGGGATTTCGGGTTCTGCATGAAGTGTTGTGTTGCTATCAAAAACTAGTCTAAGAATGGTCCAAGAAACCTGCAACCTCCTTAGGAGGCTGCTGGGTCGTCCCCCCTATGCCACCACACCAAATCTACCTTAAAACCTACCCTACACTAAGCCACCTCTCACCAAATGAGCTCAAACTTCAAAGTGCAGACCCCTATCAGATTTTTGGGAATCCCAAGGCCCAAACCAGTCACATTTAGTGTCCTAAAGTGCTCTAAATGATTGGCTCTTGATTTTTCATCCAAATGGCAAAAGTTAACTCTAAGGTCAAACAAGCCACTTTTGAATACTTCTTGCTTTACTAAAGTGTAGCCCCCTCTCATGTTTGTGGCAATCCCAAGGCCCAAACCAGTCATATTTAGTGTCCTAAAGTGCTTCAAATGATTGGCTCTTGATTTGGGGTTCAAATGGCAAAAGTCAACTCTAAGGTCAAACATGCCACTTTTGCACACTTCTTGCTTTGCCACCAACTTGACCTTGCTGCTATGTGAACTTCTAGGCCTTCAAATCTTCAATTAAACCTTGCCTAAGGATAGAGGACCTGCAAATTGATCAAAAGCTGAAGTGGAAGGGTTAGCTTTATCTAAAAACTACTTGAACAACTAACCTAAAATGACCAAAAATATGAAAACTAAGACTTTTTCTCAATTGGCCCTAAACCTCAAATTGTGGTGTTTGATCACTTATAACAAGTGTAATTAAGCATTTATAATGATTCCATAAGGTCAAATCACTCAATTTTGAAAGATTTTGAAAATCTCAACCATAAAGTCAACTATGTCATGGTTTAAAGGTTAAATAAGCAAAATTTGACTCTTAACACTAGATTTGACTAACCTAAGACCCTAGGACTCAAAATATGATGCAACCACACTCAAATGATGTTTAAAAATACTCTACAAACACTAATTCTATGAAACTGCGAAAATGGCCAAAAGTGAGGAATCTGACTTAATATGCTCAAATTAGCTATTCTAGAATGGAAAAATGAACACTTTGATTAATGAAAAATAACAAAATTCAAGACACATAAATCCCCGCAGGATAATGGATAACAAATGATTTAATACCCGTTTATAAACAAGTCGAGTACAAATATATACTACTGGTACCTACAGATATCCATTACTTGTCAAAAATTAAAAATTAATATTTTATTAGGTTAAATTTTATTAAAATTAAAATTTAATTTATATTTTATTAGGTTTAATTTAATTTAATTAAAATTTAATTTATATTTTATTTGATTTACTTTATATTTTATATATATATATATATTTTTTAAATTTTGTTTAGATGAAATTATAAAAATTTATAATTTTTTTTAAATATTTGTTGTCCACGAATATCCGTGGAATTTAAATACTTGTGAATACTTTTTAAATAAGTATCCCATGAATAACAAAACAGATAATAAGTTGAATTTTCCCTAATCGAACCCCTCGTATCCCTGCCTATTACACAACGTATAAATCATCAAAGCAACATTGGTCCATCCTTTCTTTCCACTTGTACTGTAGGGGAACAAACAAAAGGCTTGTGTTTTATTCTTCAGTGACAATTTTGGGTTGCAGTAGTCTAGTCAATGTGGTATTTGCATCTCCTTAGCCCATTTTGTGAGGTGGAACATTCTCTCCAATCCAATCATATTGGACCATCTTCTTGCCGCTTTGGTGAACGCAAATCATTGGGCTTGGTACCCCATATCTCTACTACATTGTTGAAATGAATTCATGATTGATTTGGGAATTTCAAATACGGATAATACATTAATTTCTCTCCATTGAACAAGTGTTGATTTTTTTTTCTATTAATGTGAACATTTTGGAAAACTATTTAAATTAATTTTATTTTGTAGAAGAAAATATATGATTTAGTTTTTAATTTCCACTGAAGTATAGTATTTTATTTTATAATTGTATGATTTAAAATGATCTATGCGGTACAGTAAATATAAAATAATTTAGTCTGTAAAAATAAATATTTGAAATAATTTAAAATATAGAGATTAAATAAAATATTAGTACGTAGAAGTACTAACATTTGAATAAAATATATTGATTCTCGAAACACAATTGATACCGAGTGGTCATGTATTTGATTATGATTGAATTTTATATTTCATATATGTGTTCAATATTTCTTTGCTTATTAACGCAACATACTAAAAGAATGTACAACCTTCCATGCATAGCTTTAAAGGTAAATATGACTAAATCAAGCCAAATCATTTCAAGAATATTTGTGATCACTTTTCTTAGTACATATATGTTTCCACCAAGCAATGGTCATATATCTAAAGCCTACATATTGACTAAAAACTTAAAGTGCTCACTCACTAAAATCCTATATATTAAGAAAGCATACAAGAGAAATAGTTACAAGATTGGGAGTAAATTATTTTACTTAAAATTGTGAGAAATTTGTTTTCTTTATCTTATGAAGTTAATTTATGAAAATTTTATACCTTTTCCCTCAGAGTTATTGGTTGTGACCATCTTTACCTTGTGTTTGGATGAATGATTTCAACAATTCCAAAAAATTAAATACCTAATAATTAAATTATTTGTAATTGAACTATCTTCATTTCTTAAATAATTAGTTTTGATGAAGTAATTGAAATATATTAGATTTCAATTTTCTTATTTGGATAAAGAAATTTAATTTCTATTTTACGATAAATTAAACTCTACCTTTTAGTCCAACTTAACTTAGCTCAAACTCCAATTCAGTACGATTAAGTACGACCTTCGGTCGGACCGACTTGGTCGACCTATGGCTCGAGCTGACTCGGCTTGACTTGAGGCTTAGCACGACTCAGTTCAACCTTCAACCTAAGCCAACTAGTCTTGACGTTTGGCACCCGCTTATCGACATACTAGACCCACTCCTTGAGTCGACCCAACTTGACCTTCAGCGATGGCCGATCCAGCTCGAACTTCGTCCCGGGCCGACTCGGCTCAAACCCATCTCGTCTCAACCTTCAACCTGAGTTGACTCAGGTCGACTTGGGGCCTAGCCCAACTCGACTCTATAAGACCCAGGAAAATAATTATAATTCTAATTGATGATTGGAGCGAGAAATATTAATTGAATTAATAAGTAAGGTCAAAAGCAGAGGTGAAATGTAGCATAGTTGGTTAAAGCTTTATCATGGGATTAGTGGTCATGGGTGCAAACCTTATGTGTGCATTTGAAACAATTACATTTTATTTTTTGTTCTTTTATAATTGCTTGAGAGTGTTTTTGTTTGTCTTGGGCATGAATGGTGTATATTAATAAGTTAGAATTTATTCGGCGTGGTTAGAATTTATTTGGTTTTGTTTTCTTGAATGCATGGAATGCGTAAATGCTATTGTAATGTTGTTATGTGTATTGAATGACAAGAAAAACGTGTTGGTTGGTGTGGTTTGGAGTGTTGCTTAAGTCTTAGGGTTGTATGTTCAAATCATGGCTAGAGAAAGAAGGTTGGAATTGTGTATATTTTTTTGGTAAATTCGTGATACACCTAGGAGTGACCGTTGAGTGGGAAAGGAAAGCTAAGGTGGTTTTGCTGTAGGAATTCTATGTAAGGGGAACTACACGATGCATCTATGTTTTTTTTTATGTGATTGCTTGGTCTTGGATATGAGAAGAACGGGTTCTATCTGGAGGGAAAAAATAGGAATTTGTGTTTGGTGGATGTGTATTAGGGGGTAAGGTTTCTCCATTGAAGGGTAATGGAAGCTTTATTCTTTTTTTGTTTGAATTGTGATGGGGTACGGTGTTATGTGGTATTCTTTTTACTTGTGAATATGTCAATTTGATGGGTTAAGGGACAACTTTAAGAAGATGAACTTTTGTACCACTTAAGTGCATTAATTCATGATGTAAATTGGATTACTTTTTTATCGTCTTGAAATTTTGAGATAAAGTGGTGTAGGCAATGATTATAATTGGTTCATTATTTTTTTCTCTCTTGAAATTGTGATTTTTAGCGATAGAGAGGGAGGTCATAAGGAGGTATGTTTGTTGGAATAGTTATAATTTTGGCGTGCTGGTATCAGTTGCCTCAAGGTATGAGGAATTACTTGAAGCATGTTGGTTTATATGTTTTGGATGATTGAAATGCGTATATTATATAGGTGGATTTGTATAATATAAGAACATAGTAACAGAACCACACATACTAAAACAACTATGGAAACAATTATCGTCGGCATGTTCTTCTTGCGTTTTGGAAGGACATAAAAGATAAAAAAATGCAAGTGAAAAGAAAAAGTTGCAATTGAAACGAAAGACAAAGTTTATGGTGCTTACCAAATTCGGAAGTGTAAGATCCGCTAAATTTAATTAATTAAATAAATAATTAATTAATAAATGTGGGTAGTGGGAGCCTTTATGACATTTAATTCTAACATGTGTGATATGGAAAAGTACTAGTTCAAATGGTTGAGAAGGCTTGATTATGTGAGATGACTTGGGTTCAAGTCTTATGTATGCCACTTATGTGCTATTTAATTTATAATTATTTTTAATAATGTGCTGGATCATGATGAGTGATAATATAATTATATGAATTATCATGAAACATGAATTGGTTAAATGGTTGTGCATTGAATTGGTTTATTTATGTTTATGAATGAGTTATAGCATGATTGTGTATGCTCTTTCACTGGCTCGATTTAATGATTTTTGGGGGTTCTAGTTGAGTTTGATCGGGGAAAACAATATCCTTAAACGTTAATTGATCATTGAATGTTCGCAGACTTCGAATTGCATGGAGTTGGAGGATAAAATTGTTATGAATTCTATTTTAGGGTTCGAATCTTTGGGCTTGAATGTCACAAGGATAATTGTTTTTTAAATTGCTTTGGAAAATGATAATGAATGCATTTAGGCTGCGAATTATTATAATCATAAGCGAGATCGTGTGTGAATTGATGGAAATCCACAAGCAAGGGAAAACTGGGAAGAGTTGGGGTTTTGCAGGTGTAAGAATTGTTGGAAAAATCTCCAGATTTCTATGCACTGCCTGGTGGCACTTGCATACCCGCCAGACGACAAGTGCAGATCAAGGATCGTTGTAGCTGAGTTGGCTACGAGGGGAAATCTAGTGAGGGGTCAATGGGTGGTACGTAAAAGCAAAATCGAGATCTGTTGGTTATATTATTAGGAAGAATGATGGATTAATGAAAGGAGATGAGAATTAAGGAATGGATTAGGAATCTGCATTGTAATATTATTGTGGTTGAAGTATAAAATGTCGTAGTGGTTGGCATAGATTCACCATAAGCATAGTTAGCCGGGTTGGGCGTTGACTTAAAGTAATTTGACCAATTGGTATTTATATGAACGTAGAGTATGTTGAATGATAAGGTAGGGGAATATGGTTGTGGTGTTGTCATGGATGAAATATTTAGGATCCTATCAAGAAACGATAAGTGTGAACGCATTAGGATTTTCTATATGACCACATTTAGAGAATGAATTCACATGTGAGATGCTATGATGGCTGAAAACATTGTAGATAGCAATACACTAGTTAGGGGTACTCTGGAATGGGGGCAAGTGAGAGTGGCTTGTGTGAAGTATGCCTAAACTTGAACTAAAACCAATACTGCACAAGTACTGGTGTGGCGCGTGGCGGTGGTGATTGACCCGCCAAGCGACAACATAGAAACAGTGGGCTCTGGATCAGAGTGGCGCCTGACGGTGAGGATGGTTCCGCTAGGCGGAGTTTGTAGGTCAGTGGGTCTTTAGGCGTGTGGTGCCTGGTGGTACGTGTCCACAGCCAAGCGGTTTGGAAGCGCAATTCGCTTGGCAGCTTGGGAGCAAGGCCAGGCGATAATGCAGATGCCAGACTTGCATTTTGTTGCTTTGGATGTTTGTGATCTACAAGGCTTTGGTGATATCTCGAAGGTCGGCTTGCTGGTGTTCCTTGAGTTGTGGCTCAGAATGTATTTCTCAAGTTATGGCTCGGGATAAGGGTTAAGCATGTGGCATTCCTTGGGTTGTGGCTCAAAATGACATCTCTTGAGTTGTGGCTCGGAATGGCGGATGAACACGAGGAACTCTTGAGTTGTGGCTCGGGTTGGCGAGTGTTGTCAGTGTGAGTGTGCACATTGTGGCGTGTACGAATGGTCCAGTTAGATTACCCTCCTCAGTATCAAGTTGACGAATTTCGTAGTCTTGGGACGTTACAAATGCTTATTCATATTGGGAATTCCACCTGGCGTTACAGAGTGTGGTCCGTAGCATGGTTTCCCGCACGTGCTCTATTAGTTGTGGTTGGTAGGTATGGCAGCAAGACACCTTGAGGTACTCATTAAGAGACGTAGAACACAGTCAACATAGTGGTGGCCATTTGGCATGAAATGAAAGGATGAAATTCCTTTGGTTTATTTATATTGGTATATAAATGTTTTATGTATATGATTTGTTTGATATTAGCTCACCCTATCTGCTTGTGTTTGGCGATGATCGTGTACGCGGTACACGGGAGCAGATGATGTTGCAGGAGGATTTGGTGAGGCACAGAGCCAGAGCGGGGCTAGCTTGGGAGATTTTCTATAGAGTTGTTTTATTATGGATTTTACAGATTTGTAATCTTTTGTTTATGAACATGGATTTATTTTACAATTGAGTTTATAAGTTGAATTTTTAGATACTTTATAAATGTAATAAAGTTTTAAATTTCTTGTGTTTTTGGGAAATGCAGTTTCATTAATTGACTTTTATTTACTATTTCTTTATTTTTTTATTTAAATCTGTAATATCTTGTCGAGATGTTACAGGAAGCAGACATCCTTATGTATATATCTTGATCATTGGTTTGAATCTGTTTCAAGGAAATGAGATCCTGAAACCACAAATACTCTGCTAGGTTTATTTATACCTATTTTTTATCAGAAGATTTCCACTATCCATGAGCATTGCTAGTGGTTCTGTGCTTGTGAGAGTTGATGTACCAAACAACAAATCCGTTTTGGGTGAGAATAATATCTTTAGTGTTAAGATTCCCGAGGAATCATTCATTGGGTTGGCTCTACCCAAACAACTGTATGAATTGGGATATTCTTGTATTAAATGCTAAGGAATTTCTTCCTATACCTCCAAGATTTCTTTTGCACCACCAAATATTACATTGAAGCACCCCCTAAATATTTTTTAAATTCCAAAAATGCCCTTTGACCATTTGACCAAAGCATGCAGATTTCACTTTCAAATTTACTTTCGGATGTTAACATCTGACGAAGATTTTGAACTTCCAAATATCAAAAAGTATATATATCTATATATAACCGAAAGTCAACAAAATATATATATATATATATGTATATATATATATACACCGAAAGTCGACTTTTTTTTCTGTTTTTTTAATTTAAAGTTTAATAACATTTACTTTATTTATTTTTATAATATATTATATAAATAAAATTATATATAAAAATAAATATGTGTATATAATTTCAGATTTATTTTATTTTTGAAATATATTAAAAAATATTAGATATTGTAAAATGTATAAATTTAAAAATAAATTAGTTTAAGAAATAAATAATAAATAAATAAAATCTAAATAAAAAATAATTAAAGTTAAAAGAATTAATCTTTAAGTTAAAAAACTTTGAAATAGAATAAATATATTTTTTAATGTAAAGTTTAATTATTATTTTTATTTAATTTATTTCTTCATTTTAAGAATTTTCTTTTATATTTTGTTATATTTATTATTAACTTTTAATTTAATCTTTTTTAATGTAGTCTATAAAAAAAATAAAGTAATAAATATATCTATATATATATATGTATAATCTTTTTTATTATTATTTTTAAATTGTTTTATTGTTAATTCCTTATTTTAAACATATAATGATATTTTATTTTGTTTATTAAAATTTTTAAAAATAAAATAAAATATTAAATCTAATATTTTGAAATAAAATAAAATGGAAAAAATTAATTTTTTAATAAAATTATAAAAAAATGTATATACAAATATAACTATATATTAATATTATATTGTATTTGTAAAATATGTAGTAAAAAAGTAAAATATTAAAATATATATAAACTTAAGAAATAACGGTAAAAAAATTGAACATAATTAATATATAAAATATAAAAGAATTAAGAAAAATAATATATATATATATATATATATATATATAAATATTAATTTTGTTTGAAGTTAAAATTTAGTATTCTTTTCTAAATTTTATTTATTTTTTAATACATTATATTAAATCAAATTTATTTTAAAATTTTAAAATAAATATAACGAAAGATAACAAAAAATTTAAATTAAGAAATAAATTAAATTAAAACAATAGTTAAACTTTAAATTAAAAGAAATATTTATTCTGTTTCAGATTTTTTTAATTTTTTTAAAGTTTAATTTTTTTAACTTTAATTGTTTTTTATTTAGTTTATTATTCTTTTACTTATTTTTTACACTTTTTAAAGTAATTTATTTTTGAATTTATATATTTTACAATTTTAAATATTTTTTAATATAGATTTAAAAAGTAAAATTTAAATCTTTATTTATATATATATATATATATATATATATATATATATTTATATCAAATTTTGTTTTTAGAGGATGTATTAAAAAATAAATAAAATTAAAATTAATTAATATATTAATTTTATTTATTTTATTGATATTATTATAATTATTTTATTTATATATTTCATGTGTATATTATTTTATATTTTATTTGAATTTATTAATTTTGTTTAAAATTTAAATATTTAATTTTAAACAAATTTTCTTAAACTTTTTCAATTATATATTTTTTTATTTTTAAATTTAAATTTATTTTTATGTAATTAATTAAAAATTTAATAAAAGAAAAAAAATTAAAAAATCATATTTAAAATAACATATAAATAATGAAATTTAAAATTAAAAAAACGAACATATATATATATATATATATATATATATATATTTATATTTTTTTTTTTTTTTGTGTTTTTTTTATTTATTTTTTTATATTTTTATAAATTTTTTTTAATATACTATTAAAATAAAAAAATATATATTTTTATATATATATATATATATATATATATATGTTCGTTTTTTTAATTTTAAATTTCATTATTTATAT
>Ga0099822_1008424_pt1 | contig 13191 bp, 7 predicted proteins | sample CowpeawhiteBW_FD_76839 | JGI IMG/M metagenome (GOLD analysis project Ga0099822, IMG submission 76839) | Root nodule microbial communities of legume samples collected from California USA - Cow pea white BW | ecosystem: Host-associated > Plants > Roots > Nodule | place: USA: California | collected... | reverse complement strand
TTTTTGACTCACACAAAAATCTAGAACTACAACCTACAAGAATCACACTTGCAGACCTGAAATCACATCAGGCAAACCATCCAGAGGCACAAGAACGTCCAAACCTGATGGTGGTTGTCCCTAACACACCATACATGTGTTCTTCAAGCTACTCACAAGCCAAAATGCCTCTAAGATCAACCAAGATCTTCAAACACGAGTTGCAGTTGTGTATTGCAGAGAGAGAATGCTTCCTAGAGATGAATGACACAATTTCGTTCAGAAAAACTCAGATTCACACCTCTGCTCGCGAAAACACAACTTATATAGTCTGGTTTAAGTGAAAACAGTTGATTGAATTTTCCGTACAATCAGTTGATTTTACCTAACTTAAGTGAAATCAGTCGATTGAAAAATAATTCAATTAACTGAAAGCATTCATACCAGAAACTATATACAGCAAGCCTTTTAACCTGTTAAAACCCATTTTAACAGATTAAAAGAGATTTTAACAGGTTAAAAGAGACACACTAAGGCACATAAAACATCTAACCTATGTCATATAGCCTATCAACAATGTATAACACTAACACATTACATTTAACATGTTATATACAGATTTAACACACTAAAACTTAATCTTCAAGAGGATTTTCATCAATCTTCATCAAGCACTTAAGATCTTCATGCACATGGGTTTATCAATTCTTTGCTTCAAGCTTGCTTGTGCCAACATAAATAAACTTTAATACAATCCAAATACAAACTAAAATAAACAAAATACAAAATATTTATGTGTTGGCTAAAAAAAACCTAACATGACCCAATGTAAAGCCCAATTTAATAAAAAAACCTTTGTGTGACCCTTTTATCTGCGGGTTGGTGAGCTAACCCAGCTCACCACGGATTAATCCGGATGAGTCAGGTTCTAGATGAGCCGGGTCAAAAATCAACCCGTATTGAAATTTGTAAAAAAATTTCAACCCAACCCTGCCTGAACCCGTGGTGAGCCGGGTTGGCTCGCGGATTCCAACCCATTTTGACAGCTCTAGCAAGGGAGTTCATAGTAGAAAAGGCGGGTATACATGTCCAGGTCCAAGCGAGGAGTTCGGATGACGGGCTAGGGAGTCTGTGAAGCAGGACTACGAGCGGGATAGGCTTGTAGGTTGGACCACGAGCAATGAGGGTCGTGGAAGCACGGTAAAGTCCCATGATCAAGAGCACATGCATAAACTCATAATGGTTATCAGTGTAGGAAAGTGGGTGTTTATGTTAAAAGAAATAAATAATTATGAGTGTTTGGGTGGGTTTAATTCATACCCTTTTATCTATGTGCATAGCTCACCCTATCTGTTTGTGTGTGGCGATGATCAGGTAACTTGTTATCCGGGAGCAGATGATGTCACAGTTGAGCCAAAAGATGTGTAGTGGCAGAGAGTGGGAGCAGATTAAATGGGGATTTATAAAGACCTTTTTATTAAAATTTTCATTTAATTTAATTATTGGTTTTACTGGTTTGACTTTTGAATTGTAAAGACAGATTATGTTTTATATCGCGATCCGTATGTTTAAGTTTAAAAATTTCCCGCATTTTTGAGAAATGATTTGATAATAAATGAGGTAGTTATTTTAATAAATTGTTTATTGTTATTTATTTTAGTAATATCATACCAAGATGTTATAGTGAGAGTGGTAGGAGGTCCTAATCTTTGGTAGGATAATGGCCTTATATGATCATGAGATTAACCCTAGGGCATGGTTGGGTGATAACCCCTTGTGTCTAGACTCTGTAAAGTTTAGAAACCAATATAGGTGCATATTTCCTTTAGAATGCTATATCAAGAGTATAATCCGGATAATTGAGTCAAAAGGTCTTGCATTTGTTTTTTATCACATGGTTTGGGTGCCTACTGCTTTGTATTTGTATAACATGATTTAACATTTACTTACTCAATAACATGATTAAAAATATTTTACTCTAGCTTACCCTTTCTATTTGATGTCTATTTTCTGTTTGACTTTTCCCTCTTTGCAATGATCACCAATTAATTGGTGTGAAAAGATGTGGAAACTCGTGGTGATCGTTCAGGTGATGGAGATGGAGTTGTTTAGGCTTGGTCCTATTGTATTTTTAGCTTGTTGGGAATACAATTTGTGTACTGTTAGTTTGTAAATCCCTTGCTCTACGAGCAACCTTTTGGACAATTGTTCCATTTTGAACCATTTTTATGGCATGTGTTTGAGCCTTAGTTTTTCCTTTCAGTATACTATGGATGATTGTAATGGCTGATACCAATAAACTTTCGCCGCGTGCTCTATTTATATTATAACTGTGATGTTTCATTTATTAGAATTATTCTATATTAAATGGGATGTCACATTCTGAATTGTATATCTATAACAATATATAAAGAGATTTTTTTTGTGTCCACATTTCGTTATTCTAGTTTTACCTTTAATTATTATTTTAAAATTAATTATTTTATAAATAGTTTACACTTAATCCCATTATTCTAACAACCTCTTTTTGTTTTTAATAGTTATTTTAAAAACTTTTTTGAAGTACATATTTCATTTTTCTAATTTTACATTTAACAACTATTTTAAAAATTAATTATATTTTTTATTAATCTTAACTCAAATTTTTAAAAAATGTGAACACATGTTGTGCCTATGTTTTTGCTGTATTTTTCCATATTAAAGATATATTTACGGTTTCATAAGCATATTTTAATTTGTACAATATATAGAATATATTTATTTCAAAATATACAATTTAAAATACATTAGGATACGAAAATGTGTTATAGGTTACATTAGGATATAACATCAAATTTAAAACATGAGAACGATAATGATATACCAAATTATATTACGTAGAAATTTTATAAATCAACCAATATAAAGTTATATTCATATAAAAAAACTTAAGAAAAAAAAAAGAAAAGAAACTCATTTAAAGAAAAACAAAAAATGACCCACAAAATTTATAGTTACAACACAACTGTAACATTCCATTTCAGTAACTTAAAACTAATAAAATAGGATGCTTTATTATAATATTCAAAACAGATACTACAATGTATAAAGTATATTAATATAGTCTTACAAAAGATAGGATTATAAAATTATATCACCTATACACTTAAACTTTAACTAACAAACCCTATAAGAAACTAATCAATTACTAAAACTCCTAAACACCTTCTACAACTCTAACTTATAGCTCCTCATCCTACAAAGGTGTCTCTCTAAACCTGCAACTCCATCTGCTCCCACTTAATAGGTGATCATCGCAAAATAAGAGACAAACAACACAAAAAGACACAAAACATACAACAGGGTAAGCTAGTGTACAAAAGAAATACTCATATATATTTATATAATGCCAAAAACCTATAAACATGGTAGACAACATATCTATGTCTATAATCACACAAGCAGTTGACACTAAACTCAATTATCCAGATACATGTCTTTGATATAAGGTACACAAGAGGTGTACACCTGTGAGGGTTGCTAAACTCTACATAGTCTAGCCACAAGGGGTCATCACCCAACCACACGCACATGGTTAATCCCGTTCAAGCCAATAACCAAAGAACAAGTCTAAAGGCTAAGACCTCGTACCACGCTCACCACATAACTCATTCTACTCTATATGAGTGTAAATGGTTATTAGAGTTCAGGATACCTCTCACCAATCATTCTCCCATATGAAGGCATACACTAACAATACTACCAAAACCATCGCCACTAGGAACTTCTCCTTGAAATTCCCTAAACATTATAACTTCGCATGCTCACACAATATTTCATACCATTTATCATCTTATATACCCATAATAACATTTTTTATCTCAATTCATAATAATAAAGACTATAAAATCCATTTCATATATACACAGAACATCAAAAGTAACCAAAACAAAAAAAATAGGAAAACAGAGCAATATGCACTATAAATGAAATACATCCAAACGGTGAAAACCATTTCTCTAACCACATACTTCAAAAAAAAGATCCCACCGGTCAAAATGAAGATTCACGTGTCTAAGATCAACTGTCAAAATTTCAGCTTAATCTAACGGTTAAAGAAGCATAAATCTTCATTTTACCAATAAGATGCAATATTGAAAATTGGGTGGCGCTCAACGCCATAAAGTGGCGCTCAACGCCATAAAGTGGTGCCCAATGTTGATTGGCTCGTAAAAACTATCGCTCGGCGTTGCCATGGTGAGGCTCAATGCTAATCAACTCCTAAAAGCCAGCGCTCAATGCTGCCATGGTGAGACTCAATGTTGTATCAGATATCAGCAATCTAAAATTAAGGTTTTAGGGAAATCAGGACCTGTTTCATAGCTCAAATTGGTACTCCTCCTTTAGGTATTGGTCTAAAACAGTCTTTAATCCATAGGAGTTGGTACCAATTTGATTAATGGCTCAAATCCTACTTTTTCCCAAATTCTTTCACAATCAATCAACCAATCATACAAGATTCATTAAGCAATTCACATACCAAAATCACTCATACAATTAATGATAATTACCAAACTTAATCAATCACAAACATGTCAATATCAATCATCTTACTAGATCACAACCATCATACATGTTATATCAGAATTCCTCAATCACAACCAATCTCATTTCTTAACTAAAAAGCAATAACATGCAACCATCAATTTCCGTCAGATTCACACACATAGACAAAAACTAGTTTCCCTTACCTGTTATCTTGCTTAGACGGCTCTATAAACGCCAAAACACCTCTAACTCCACATGATGCTCTATCTACACATAGAAACATCACAAGAATGATCAAGACATACCGTTATGATCACTGATCAACAGAGACTCGTATTCATGATTAAAATGACGCATGCAAGTGGAAGAGGGCCCACATACGACAGAAAACAGAAATTGACCAAAAAGAGGGCAGAAACTCAACTTACACAAACATAGAAATTGATCGGTCCAACTTGAAAAGCTCACCGAGAGCATCAATCCTACAGTCATGGTTCGTCAATCAGACGACCAAAGAGACAAAACTTCTAGAGAGAAGTTAGAGAACTCTAGAAAAATGGTTTATAGAGAGATAGTATGTTTTAAAATAATGAAACTCTTTTATAACGATTATATTTATATTAAATCCTTTTAATATTAAAATAATTGAGTCTCATTATTTTTAAACATCTATCACTTCTAAAATGTCATTTTCTAGGGTTTCACAACAACCATTATTACTAGCAACTACATATTATAAAAGGGATTTTTCCTTACTCTACCACACCTACATTATTAACATTAATAGATCTTAACTAATAATTTTGAGAAAAAAAATGTTTAAATTTATTGTAATTTAATATCTAATCTCTATGTAAATATAATTTATTTTCTGCTTAGTATAAGGGAGTGTGCATGAATTTATCTTATTGTACTATTATTATGGAATAATGATAACTCTTGATTTGTTTCCAATTTTTTATAGACTAAATGTATATTTTAGTACTACTTTTGTTCTTAATATTTCATTTCTAGTATACATTTCTAGTTTTTAGAAAATTTAGGACTTGAAATAAAAGTAGTGTAAAAGTTGAAGTTTTGCAAAAAAATTGCATTCTGGCAGTTCTGACCTTTGTTGAATGTTTTGTTCATAACTTTTTTCATATATCTCCAATCAAGATAATTCTTTTTGCTCAAATAGATTTAATTTGAGTATTAGAGCATAGTTTTTGGTGTTTTGAGATAAATGCAATTTAATTTGGAAGATCATGATATATTAGAAGGGTAGAAAAAACTTAAGTTTATTTTTGAAAGTATGGTGCAATTAACAAGGCTTTGAGAAAACCTTTCTCCATTTGTTGTGCAAATGGGCTATGTAAGAAGTGGACAAATGAAGATGAGCTAGGACAACACAATCAACTATGCTAAGTCAGTAGAGAAAATAGAATCACAATTCTATTATGCTAGAACACACACTCACACAAAGGAAAAACAACTTTTAGTAGCCTTTGTTAACAACTTTTCGAATTTTGTCTTCAAATGATTTCCCCTTATGTTTAGTGCTATAAATACCTCAGCGAAGAGGTAGAAAAAAAGGGAGAGTGCCATTAGCTAGTAGGGTCATCAGGAAAAGAAATATGTTAGTTTTTTGGGTAGTAGAAGTTTTTCTTTCAAGTTTCCTTCGTAATACAATTTCGTTGTTCTCCCATTTTTCTTTAATGTTCATTTCCAACACTCTTTTTTGTTCAAGATTTTACGGTTCTAAATTCTCTTTTATGCTTATGCATTGTTGATAAATGTCTAGAGTAACCTAATTTTCACATGAATTTGACACTTATCATGCTTGAATTGTTTATATTTTGTAAGTAAACAACCCTTTTTAACTTATAGTAACAAAATGAAGACATGAAGAATTAGAATTTCTTGAAATTAATCATAGTGATTTTGGAGGAAAATAACAATGATTTATCCGAGCTAAACTATTGACGTTGATCATTTAAGGCGATAGAGAAAGAACATGAATTTTGGTCTTCCAATTGACAAACAGAGAATGGTGTTAAGCTACACAAGAAAACCCTTTGCAAAAGGAAACCTGAAGCACCAAAGAAAGGGGCTAAGCTACCAAGGAAACCCTCCAAACAAGGAAAACTCAAGTGTTGATCACCAGAACATAGGGCTGAGCTGAAAGAAAACCCACCATGAGAGGAAACCCCTATTGTTGAGCACTACAGAATGAAGTTGAGCACTGTCCAAGATTTCATATAAAAATAAGGTCTTGCCTCTGATTTTATTATCATCTCGATTCTTAGCTTCTTTAGGAACCTTCTCTATAACAAAATAGAATATCATAATGAGGGGCTTAAGAGAGGAACAACAGACTTATAGAGCTTAGATTTCCCTATCATTATGAGTAGCTAAATTCTCATGTGTTGAGGTTGGATGTAATTTATTCTAATTCTTTGTACTGATACCTCTTTAATATTTATGTATGTTTTTATTCAAATGTTTGTGGTTTGATTTATGATACATGCTTGGATGAATTGATAACTCATCTTATTTCACTAGTTTGGATTGATTTGGAAGAATGGTCTTAAACTGTAGTTCAATCAAACCATCTCATTATTGTTATAGTATTGTACATGCTCTAAACCTTGGGTTGGATATAAAGTCATGCACTTAAGGAAAAAATTCATTCAACCAGGAGTGGAAGAATTGCACTAGGTTTGAAGTTGTTAGGTTCCAAGTTGTAGGAGTGAGTCTATATCTACCTTAGATTACTTTCAGGACATTGAATGAATGACATACTAAATAAAAAAAGATAAGTAGCACTACAACTAGAAAAAAGAGATAAAATCCAACCTCAACAAATATTTATCATCATATATTTCCAAATCTTAACTAAATCTTGTTTTTATGATCAATACAACTTCAACAAAAACTATTTCATTAAGTCCAACGATATATATTGGTTAGTCTCAACAAATGTTTGTGGATACAATATTTGTTTGATACTACTATGCACTGACTACACTTACTAGAATTATTGGTTGCTACTCTAGTATCAGATTAACTGCCTTTGATTTTTAACTTCAATTTAAATGCTCATTTCATGTTTCAGTTCTATTTTTTCCACTCCATGTTATTGATTTTTTAGTTTTCTAGTTTTGAACCCTTGATTGAGTAGTTGTTTTGGAATCTGAACTGAAGATATTCCTACTTTATTCTTGAAACTTTAATAGTTTTAAACTGCTTGATTAATAGCTATTAACTATGGATGTATAGTTAGTTGGTCTGATTTGTTTGTGTGCTCTTCTATAGAAAGGATTTTAGATTTGAATTCCTTGCAATCAAGAATGAAAAAGATTGACATGATTAATTTTGAACTCTTTTTTTATGTACTGTTGTGTTTTCAACTTGTCTAATGCTTTGTTTTTCCTTCATCTTGTAGCTTTCTATTTTGTTTCAATGTCTTTATTTTCTGCTTTGTTTAATGCCTTTAAGTCGTCTAATGCTTTCTAGTTGTCCAATGTCATTTAATGCCTACTATTTATGTCATCTAATGTCTGATGTCATCATTCATCGTCTTATAGTCTTTTACTACTCATCATCTATTTTTTTTCCTACATTTATTTTACAACTTTTGTTTACATGTTGTCTCTTTCATGCATTTCCCGTCTATTCTTCACTGCATTTATTGATTGTTAACTTAACTTGTAGCTTTAATCATTTTCTATTGTTTATGTTTTCAAAATCCTCCAAATGTTTTTTTTAGAATCAATTAACCAAGTGTTCTTCGAATTTATCTACATTATATCTTGTTTAATCAAGCTTTGACGACAGAGGTTTGCTATAAAATAATGACATTGTTTTTCCATCACCAAAAATACTAAATCCTGAATCTGTTTTAGAGAAAAAAGAACTTAAAAAACAATAAATTTCATGATAGAATGAGCACCGAGACAACTCTCCCCCCAATGAAGTTATGCATATTGCCCTAAAAATTTCTAACATGCCACGTTCTTCCCTATATTTCCCACAATGTCGCAATTTCATGAAGAAAGTGAGGGATTCCTATATGTTTTAACTGTTTTATTGTTATTATAGTTTAATAAGTTACTTGGTGTGATCGACGGTGACAAACGTAGTTGTTTTTGAATGGGACCAAATGATCTCAGGAGTCTTATGCTCTTCCTTTCTTCTCCTCTTTAGCTATTTTTGAGCCGCTAGCAAGTGCTGCTCCCAGAGGTTGGGTACCTACAGGTACTTCGATGCTCAAGTTAGTCTTAACTCAACACAGTGTTTAAGTGAGTATAGAAATCAGAGAAAGATGATCTTACCTATGACTATTCAACCCTATTTTATATTACTTGGATTCAATCTTCTCATTACTACCTTTGGGGTCGTTTTTATTCTTTCATAAATACTAATAAAACCCCATGAATGCTTTATTGTAACTACCAAAGATTCTCCATGTATAGTTATATTTTCCTAATCAATCTGGAATTGCACATCTTCATCTGTACGACTGTACCTTGCCTATCTTCACATTGGGCCAAAACACCCCTAACCACTATTTGGGCCGAGATGAACTTGACACCTTTCTGCACAAATGGACCGAGATATACCCGACACCCACTGTGGTCATTTTCGCCAATGCCCCCTGTACAATAGTAATTTTTTTTTTGTGAGCAAAAGGGTGTTATTAATTTTTTAGGGTGTTTTTATATAATTTGAAAAAGATATTATCATGATACAATTTTTATAGCATTTTCTCTTAAATTTTCATAAAAAATAACAGAATTATTTTCGAAATATTTTTTACAAATAAATATCTAATTATCATAATTAAAAATCTCAATATATTCTCAAATTGATAAAGTCAGATTTGTTTTATTACGAAACAGACAAAAACATTATTGATCAATTTAGAAGAATGAAGAGGAAGAGAAAAGGTGTGAGCATTTCGAGTTGATCAATAAAGGGTTCATTACTATAAATAATAAATTGTATTTAGACATATTATTATGAGTTTAGAACCACAGCATAGACAATGTCTATCTCCAAATTCTTGTTTTTGATAAAAACAAAAAGTATTAAAGTTTGAACAAGCTGTGTCTCATGCCTTTTATCGTTAAAAGCACTTATATCCGTAGCAGTCATCTTAACTTATCCAAATCAAAAGCCGCCATGAAAGAAAATAATTGAATCATTTCTTAAAGTATGAACACAAAATTTAACGAAGCCCTTGTGCTAAGCTTTTAGAACCTTGGTTTTAGCAAAATTTGAGTGTTTTGGGTTACATTGTTTATCCTCACATAATAAAAAGTTCTTTGAATTTTTTTTTTTTTTGAATTCTTAAAGAAAATAAAAAGTGATTCTGTTAAGAAGTACTTGGGTGACAATCTCGGATTAAGATTATTGTTTAGTTAGCAGTGTCTTAAACTATTCTCTTGGTATGAATTAGGATTGATAATAAAAAGAATACTTATTTTTTTAGTGTATGTTGAATAAGGGTAAAAATGTTAAAGCAATTATAGTTTATGATATTTTGGATAAAACTTTTTATGATTAATTGACATTTTTTTTTCTTTTTCAGCTAGATTCTCGTATATCAATTGTGTTTTGTTTTTTACTGAAATATATTTAGGAGATACCCTCTTATAAACCTATCAATTACTTTATAAAATCATAAAATTGAATACATTTAATATTGTATAAATATAAACACGTTAAATGCCTATTATATAAAGAAAGTCAGAGAAACTATAGAAAGATATAGGATTAGATAAATGATTATAATAAGATACTTTCTATTATATTTTTCTAAATATATTCTATTCAAATTTGTAAATTGTGTTTTGATTAATGATATTCAATCATAGTATTGCAATTTTTAATAAATTTTATCAATATAAAAAATATATGTGAAAGATTCTCTTTTTCTTTGTTCTTTTTCTTCTCAAAGATCAAAATATGGAGTGTGTAAGTCTTAAGTGGATTTTGTGTTTCAATTATGAATTTTTCTTCCAATTATTCTAACTATAACCCACTAACCATACCTAACACACAGGAAAAGCCTTATATTTTACATGTAAAGAACAATATAAAACAATTATAAAAGATATTAAAACATTCTTGTTTATAGTGTATTTATAAAAAAAAAAACATTTAGTTGATCACTAATTAGATGTTCATCATACTTTTCTTTACTTGGATTAATCACCTCAGTTAAGCACAGACATTTAATTGAAGTCTTTTTTTTCTTCTTTTTTTTCAAAGGGAAAAAAATTCCTATTGACTAATATACTCTTAAAGGATATATACTAAGATATTCATAACAATTATTGATATTCACTCTAAATATATAAAATATGTGTTGATGCATAAACCCTTTATAAAATGTCTGTCTTTAAAAGTATACAAAATCTAGAGACTCTACAAGTGTACCTTTTTGTGAATAAATTTTTAGATTTTTTGAAGTCACTTGGTATTAGCTAGTAATTTTTTAAATAAATTAGGGTAAATAATCTATTTAGTGTAAAAATAAAATTATTTTTGCTTGAACTTACTAATGATTGATATAATTGAGCATGTGTATAATTTTTAGTAATTATCACATTTGTTTATTAAAATAAAATCAACGTTACTTGAAAAAACCATTGAGAATTTTAAATGGATAGAAAACTCTGTACAACATTAATTACATATTAATGTTACTTTTTTCTTTAATAAACACATGTTACTAAAGATAAACATGAATTCAATTGCTTCAACCATTAACAAAGTTAAAAAAAAAAAAAATACTGTATTTTCTTACTATACTTAAATAAAATATATCAAACTCTCAACTTACCAAATTACCTATTATGAAAACTTTTATTGTTTGAAATTTGTTGCAAATAGCATATAGAAAAAGATATGGTTTTATTTAAAATGTAACTTTCATTTGTTGTTTTTTACTCTTGTTAGTTTGTTGCTACATAAATTCCGAAGTTATCTTATAAACTGAGACATTAAGAATGAACATATTTGGCGAACTTTGATGTTGAGTGTTCATATCTCAATCCAACAACAACACAGTGTTCTTTCTTTGCCAGTGTATATATAGCTGGAAACTTGTGGGGTTTTGTCCCCTAATTCATTGCCCAATCCACATGCAATAGACAACAATAGTAACTCAGATCATGACTAAAAGGTACTGAATTAATTTTTTAACAAAATAAAGTGAAAATAAAAAATGAGATCAAAGTGCATTTAATAATTTTATATTACAAAATTTTATTAAAAAAAAAATAGTTTTCTACAAATACTTAAATTCAAAATTCGGATTTCATACTAATATTAGAAGTTCTATATCGATTAAAGATAACACAATTTTATAATATATAATTAAGATAAAAATCTAACTTTACAAGCAAAATTGGTTTAGTAAGCAATGCATTTATTAAATATTACACTCGTTTAAAAAGAGGATATTTTAAGGTAGTTGTTTAGATTTAAAACAATTTTCAATGTATTTGACAACCCATTGAAAGAATAATTGAAAACTAAATATAATTTGCAGAGGAAATGGTATGAAAAAAAATTAATTTTGATTTGATAGATGATCGAACTGTCTCAAAAGTGTCTTAAAATGTAGGGTTAATGAATACAATGTTATGTCTAAAGTACATATTTTAAATTCATAACATATATAGTGTAAATATTAAGAAACTATAAAAAAATTAAGAAATTGTCACAGTTAAGTTAATTTTATCGTTAACATGGTATAAATACTTTTACCAAAGATTTCAAACATGTAAAAATGACAAATGACAAAAAAAATTACTTAAAAATAAATAGAAAATGAAAAATATATTTGATATCAACAGTATCAGGATGATTTTATAAAATAATCACTCAAATAAAATAAATAGTGTAAAGAAAACAACATTTAGAAAAGAGAAGATACTATGAAAAAGAAAGTATCATTCACCATTAAATTAATATTCTGCATCTCCAAAATCTTACTCTTTATCTATTTGAATAATTATTTTTTTATACTTGTTAGATATCATTATGAATAATTGTCACCATGAACCATATCATTAAAAAAAAAAAAAACGATAACTAATTGAGATACAAGAAAAAAAAAAAATTCACGTTCAAAAGATAGAAGCAAACTCCTTAAAAAAACTTCATAAATTGTAAAAAAATAAAAATCTAAAAGTCTAAATTGATAACAAGAGAAAGAAAACTTAACTACTTTAACTCAAATCATTTATCAATTCCGTTAAGAAATCAATAACTCTCTATAATTAATATGTGATAAAAGATTATAAATATCAACATCTACTTAAATTCACCTATTTTATACCTTGAATGTGCTTTTTTTTAACTTTCACAATGAAAGATGGAATAGTCATTTATAAAAAAAAAAAAGCAGCTAAAACTTTATTACTAAAATTTTTCATGTTACATAGAATTTTTTGTTGTTGTAAATTTGTGAAAATATTTTGCTAAAAGAAGATTTTTTTTACCATTTTTTTTTATGAATTTTAATTAGTAGATAATTTTTTTATGGATAATTATTTTCTACAAAATTTAAATTTGCAAAAAAAATTTACAAATTATTTTGCAAAAAATTTGACAAAAATTTCTTTACAAATTATTTTTTATAACAAAATTTATAAATATTTCTTACTAACAAATTTAAAAAAAAAAATT
>Ga0099822_1008423_pt1 | contig 13192 bp, 3 predicted proteins | sample CowpeawhiteBW_FD_76839 | JGI IMG/M metagenome (GOLD analysis project Ga0099822, IMG submission 76839) | Root nodule microbial communities of legume samples collected from California USA - Cow pea white BW | ecosystem: Host-associated > Plants > Roots > Nodule | place: USA: California | collected... | reverse complement strand
TATATATATATATATATATATATATATATATATATATATATTTATATTTATATTTTTTTATATATAAAAATATATATATATTTTTTTATTTATATATTTATATAAAAATTTTCTTTTTTTTTATATATTTTATATATATATATATATATATATATATATATATATATATATATATATATATATATATATATTTCTTATTGTTTTCCAAGTTTTCTATCAAAATTTGTGAAAAGTAAGTTTTCTAGAAATTTTCATGCGAACTTCACAGATGCAAAACTTTAATGAAATATAAAATATTTAATGATTTTAAGATGAGACTCTCTTGTATATTGCAAGATTATCTTCATAAAATGAATCATAAATAAATTTATTTTACAAAAAATTAAAAATGGAAAGAAAAAAGATAATTATTATGTGATATTAACCTTTCTTTTCTCAAAATGGTCATATATCAAATAATTTAATTAGTACGATCAACAACATTAAAAAAGTATTTTTCATTCATCCATTCTGAGTTAAAATGGAATGGATCACTCTATATTGCTTGATCATAAAAGAATTGATAAATAATTTTGAATATTAAATTTATTATTATCTTGGATTATGAGGCAAAAATATTTTTATTCAATGGGAAAGAGATTCATGAATAACTACTTATTATGAATAATGAAAACTTAATCAAGACCGGCATGTGCAGAAAAAAGAAAAAGAAAAGTATAGACATCAGGGTTAGAAAATAAGACCCGAATATAATACTCATAAAAGCTTAAACTTATTTTACAATGATTAAAATTATCAAATCACTAAAAGTAAATGAAATACACTTATAATCTTAAAATATAAAGATTTTTTTAATCGATTCACCGTAAGAAAATGTTGATTTATCTACTGATTATTACTTATGGATTAAAATATATAGATAGTTTTACAAACGGATATTATATATATATATATATATATATATATATATATATATATTTATATATATTTAGGTAAATGGAACATTATATATGAATTTTTTCAAATGTAAAGAAAAAATAAAAAGTTGGTCTCATTAAATTTCGAAGGATTTTATTCGTAGGTAGCTCTATTTAGATTCTTAGATAAATATAATAGGAAATTATCTACAAATGTTACATACAGATCTTTGAAAATTACAATTTTTCTCCTATCATACCCCTTTAATTTGGAACACCCTTTTTTCTCTTCTCTATCATGCCACTTTAGTCCGTTTGACCTAAAACCCTTTTCACAACTCTCACTCACAACCTCCATTCACATTGACCTAAGCCCATTTTCTCTTTTCACAACTCTTGTCCCTTCATGCATTCACAACCCTCATCCCCTCTTCGTCGTCTCTTAGCCCTTGTTCCTCGTGTATTGCCCTCGTCCTTCGTTAATTGTCGTCATTTTTCGTTTGTCATCTCTCATGCCCTATTCTTGATTCACATCTCTCATGCTCGAACAACTGTCGTGTCCTAATCTCCATTCACCAAGGATATATCCCTAGTTATGAATATATTCCTATATATCCATAAGTAATTTAGTTACGACCAATTTACCTACAAATTTTTGTCCATCAATAATCCGTAGGTAAATCAATCTTACATGTGAATTTTGTTACCTATAGACTTTCATAGTAAGTAATACCTCTTTTTCTTGTAGTGATTGCTTCAATATTAAAACTTATTTTTTCATTGAATGTGAGTCCAAAAAGTCTCATTTCATGAAGAAGGAAGAATGCCTAATAACTAGTGTTGTGTTACATGTATTTCTTTAACATATTTAATTAGTCTTTAACCAATAATCTCATTTCTAATTAATCATCATAGAATAAATTTGGATAATAACATAAATTCTAAAAATCTCATCTTGACATCTAGATCATTGCATACCTAATCCAAGTAAGCCTTCCATAGTCTCAAGACTTAAGCCTTCCATAGGAATAGATAGGCTATAATGAGAGAAAATAAATCATCACAATTAATTGGACTACACAATTCAAACATATATCTAGAAATCTCTAGTTTCGAAAAATAATGAATTTACATAAATATAAAATCCAACTCAGAAGTACAAATAGAGACTCAATGGATAACATAGAACACTTGAACTAGGTAATGCAAAACTTACCTAACCCCAAATATTGAAGCATGTTCATCATTGTCATAATACCACATCACTCTAATTATTTCTTTCAGGTTCTTTAAAAAGAAAATCAAAGTCTATTGAAGAAAACAACATATATCAAATGATATACCTAACATTTATAACTCCCAAGGGTTTAGTGAATCAGAAAGTGATGCGAATTTGAATGTCTACCATTTACTAGGATACATACAGAATAAAAAAGTTTATTGTTCCAATCCCAAGTCTGATGATAGAATCATTGTCAATCACCTTGCATCTGAGGTATTGTTCGCTTTGGAGCGTGTGCTCCGTCATAGTTTTTTCCTTAAAAGACACCTCAAAGGATGGAAGGAGGAAGGGGTATTTGAACCACCTTAAGCCTTGACCTCTAAGTTATGTGGGACTATTGGGCCTGGTAGAAACATAAGCCCTTAGTCAAGGTATAAGGGAAATGACAACAGATCAACCGTAATAGAGGGCTTAAGGATCGATCAATGGTTTCGTTATCGTCCCATGGTAGGCACTAATGTTCTGATCCCAAGTTCGTTGATTGTCATCGTTAAGGTCAATCTCCATGCGTCCAAGGTATTGTTCGCTTTTGAGTTTGTGCTTCATCATGGTTGTCCTTAAAAGATGCCTTAGAGGGTGGAAGGAGAAAATGGGTATTTAAACCGCCTTAGGCCTCGACTTCTAAGCAGGTGTAGTAGGAACATAAGTGCCTCAGTCGAGGTCCAAGAAGAATGATGGATCAACCTCAATGAGGGCTTAAGGGACCAATGTTTCGTTATCAACCCTATAGTGGATGTCAATGTTTCGATCCCAAGTTCGTTGATTGTCATCATTAGGGTCAACTACCATGCATCCGAGGTATTGTCTGCTTTAAGGCATGTGCTCCGTCATTTTTTTATCCTTAAAAAGTGCCTTAAAGGGTGGGAGGATAAAGGGGTATCTAAATCGCCTTAGACCTCGACTTCTAAGTGATGTGAAATTATTGGGTGTGGTAGGAACAATTATTATTCAATTTAACATAGCTATTTGCATAATTTCATTTAACATAATAACAAGAATCAAGATGTTAAATTAACCAATTATTGTAGTAGTTATTATACTACAAAAGAAGGACATAAATTATGTTAAGATTTGCAAATACGTACATCCTAAAATAATATACCATAACAATCACCTCTTCCTCTTATTCTTTTCTCCGCATAAAACAAATTGACTTTCAAATGGATTAAGAATAGTACATAATCCATGTATCGATACTGTAAGAATTTTTGTTGGTAAATTTCATATGTTTTATAATACCTATAATGACAGGTTACTGGTATAAAAATAGATACTGATAGTGCATAAAAATTGAAGATAAAATAATAAATATAAATATTTTCTTGCAAAAGCCTTCACTTGCTGGAAACAAACATCAAAAGTCTTCCTAACTTCTCTCTTTCTTTTAACAGTTGCTCAATACATGCTATCACACCAAGACTTTCACTTAAAGCATATACAACCTTCTTACCTATAAATTGGACCGTGAAATATTTAGTTAATATAAGATTTACATTGGTCTTTTAGACGTGCGAGATGGTAGATCTGATTCACCTCTAGCAAGAGAAGCCCAATGCATTTCCATGTCAGAGGAGCTCAAGTCTAGGAAGAAATTGTCCACCACAATCAAACTCAAGCACCATATTGTGGAGGTCATTGTTGTTGGTGATGGAGATGAGAGCGTCATAATCCTGGCAGGGGAGATGGTACTTGAAGAAGGTGGCACTAATGGGGACTTTGGTAAGCGGAGACAGTTTGGTGAGGAAGGATGAACCAATGTTTAAGAAGATGAAAAAAAAAGAGAATAATAAGGAGTGTGGGGGACAAAGAATATGGTGAAAGTAGTGTTAAGGGAATAGCATGAGAATGAGAGTGGAGGAGGAGTGCCACATAGATAGAGGAACAAATTAAAAATCAAATTGTATAATCGAGATGTACTATGTTAGTTACAATAACTATTTATAAACTCATTTTTTATTGCAACCAATATAATAAATTTGTAATTTATTATAGAAATGTCATTCTATCACTTATTATGATGAGTGAATTGAAACGGTCATAATATGTTGTCATAAAATCCTATTTTTCTACTAGTGACGTTTTGAATATCATTTTGTTGCAATTTTTAATTGTCTAAACTAATATGCAGCTAACTTTGTTTATATTTTCGTTGTTTTTTATTATATTTTCCTTAGTTTACATTGATCACAAGTGTTGAGTAGGAAATTTTATCTTTCACTTAGACACTCTTGCCCTATTTATGTTTATTTTACTATTTTTGTCGTTTTAGAAGTGCTCATTTAAGTTACAAATCATTTATTGTTTTTGGATGGTCATAGAAATAATTTTTTGGTGCATTTTGATGACATATTTGGAACCAAAAATATAATTGTACAACAAATGTTATTTGCTCAAAAAAATCCAAATTTGATGAGACAATTATGTAAAAATTAAACCAGAGAATGGAAAATAAAAAACTTGCATAATTTGTTGAGTGAATAAAATTTGATCAATGAATTTGCAGCACATTGTGAAAATTTGAATTTGTTTCAAAGAGAAAAAAAATAATAGAAAATGAAGGAAAGGGCATGGAAAAAATTGTTTGTGATTGGTCTTGTACATATTTAATGTTCACTCCTCAATTCTTTTATTAATCATGTTGATTTGAAGCCTTGTATCTCCTGTATTTATCATACTTTTATGCTGACCTCATAATAACTTAATAAGATACATCTTGCAAGAGTATTGATATTCTTTTATTGATATTTTAATTGTATTTTGTCCAACCTATTGTCATTTTCATTTTTATAATGTAAGTTGAGAGTAAACACCATCCTATACACTTAAGAGATTGAGTGAAATAATTGATCAATAGTTCTACTTAAATGACATATGATTGATCTTGATTACTAGAATTATTAGTTAAAATGTGAGTTGTAACATTTTTACTTAAGTGTTTGATGATTGATCTTGATTGAATTGATCTCATTATTAATCTTGAGTTCACTGGTGAATAGGTAAATGTTGTTAGACTTACTTTGTTGTTTTTAATTGAATAAAACGTTTGATGCAAGTATGAACCATAGTTCAAAGATTAACTTTATGTTTGTTTTTTTCACAATGATATTTTGACTACTAAATTTTGACAATTTTTTCTTACAACATGAGGTGACATTTTTTAAATAATTTTGGAATATTGAGAATGAGAAAATGAAAAAAATGGAAAACTATTTAGAAAATGACACATAAGGTTATAAGAGAAAGTTGTTAAAATTTATTAGTCAAACAATATTTTTTTTGTTTTTTTATTGTACTTATTAATTATCTTATCCACTATTACATTTTTAGCCTTGCATTGCCAATATCATATTTGCTTGGAAGCACAAAAGCTTCGTATAGATCAACACATTTTTTTTTTGCACACTTTTTAGCTCGGTAATTTATATTGTTTACCACACATTTTTTGTGCTTAAGTGATATTTTGATTAGGTGTGGTTAATGAGTCTTAAAAGTGGAATTAGTCATTAATATTCTGTGTATTTTTCACTAATTTTGGTTAATCTTCTTATTCTAGGTGGATAGAGACAAAAATATGAGCAATAAACATTGGAATTAGAGAGAATTTTCCAAGAAAACTACAATTTTTTCCAATGAATGTTTAAAACTTGTAATAACTTATTTAACTATCAATTTACTTGACGCGAACATGTTTGCTCAATAAATGCTTTATAATTACAAAATACCATAAATAACTTATTTTACATTTAATTGATTTTTAATTTTCTAGGTTAATTTTCTAATTTTATTTTTGATTCATTAGTTAAGTTTTGGTTTTCTATCATTCTAAACATTTAGATTTCAATATTATTGATGTGCAATTGGATTTGTTTGATTAAACATTTTCAATTACACCTTGAATTGAATTCAGTTCTATATGATTGTTTCTCTTTAGATTTTATTCACTCTTGTTTGAATCAATCTCACTTGATCAATCTTACTAGTTATTTAGAATTATAATTTTAGAAACTCACATAGGTATTATTTTGTGATTATAAATAAACTTAGAAATTAGTGATACACAATGAACCAAGGACAAAATTAGAGAATTAATTACTTGCAAAATTTAGCTTAATCAATTTTTAGGAGTATATTGCAGGGAGAAGAGAAATCATTTAAGCTTGACATGTTCTTCAAAACTCCATGAAGTGTCACATGAAGAACAATATGGAATTCTTTGAGATGTTTGTATGGAAGAGATATGCAAGACCATAAATCTAAGAAACAAGTGTATGAGGCAAGTTTTAAGCATAAATGAAGCCTTTACCTCTAGATATGGAATGTGTAGAGTTTGTGTGAAAAGCCAAAAATAACACAAGAAGGGGAAGTTTAATTACGTTTTAAAAATTTCACAGCCTTTTTTTTGTATCACTTGTGTAAGCATTATTAGTCGATATACGTAAATAAATGTAAGATAATATATTAAATGTTTTTGCAAGTTTAGTTTTAACTATTTATTCCTTTTTAGTTAGTTGAAACAATTGTAATAAGTCATATAAATATCAAGGAAAGAAAAGATACTGAGTCTTTTTATACTAGTTCGTTTGATCATACAAATTAAGTCCACTTCTTAACCAATCAAGTTCTACCAAGCATGCTAATATTATGAAATACATCAAGTATTCTTTTGACTCTGTCTCTTTTGGTTGACCCTGTTTGAGTATTCATTTACCAAGTTACTTTTGTCTCAACCAAATATTCTTTTAACAAGTCACTTCTAACTTAACCTGCATATTGTTTTGGCTCCTAACCACTCTTAAGTGACACCGTTTAAGTATTCTTTTCATAAGTCGCTTTTAACTTAAGTAAATATTGTTTTAACAACTCACTTCTAACTTATACAAACATAGAGTTTGAGTGATCAAGATATCATAATTTGTTTGATTGAACACAAGCAAGGTTCTTAAAAAAATCTTAAACAACAAGGAGAAATTTTGGCTGAGTCTTGACACTTGCAAAAGATTTTTCTTCAAAAAAGGTCTTTATATAGGCTTGTAACACACTCTTTTCCAATTGAACAACTTTGAAGTCATTTAATCTCTTCTTCTTTATTTTATTGTTTATCGATCTTTGACGTAGGGAAGCATTGAACGCCTTCCATGTATCATTAATTGTTCTTCTTTTTTTGTATGCAACTTCTTTGATTGGTGACAATACTTATATCTCTAGTGCACAAATTTAAACTTTAGAACATTTTTCAAGTTCATGTCAAGTCAGTTTTATTTTGTACTTATTGTCTAATTGAATATCATTTACTTATCAAACAAACTGAAATTTGACATGGTACTCTATCATTAGTCAAACGAAGCACATGAGCGGATATTTTTATCAATATGTATCAAAACACAATTTCTTCATATTTTTAAGCTCTATGTTGTTATATTTAAGTGTTTAATCAAAGTATAGGATGTTAAACTTTTGCTCTAACAGTTTGATGGTTAACATTACATGCAATAAATCTTAAAAGTCCCATGATTTAGCACAATGTTAGGACGTCATTATTTAAAATATAATGGAACAAAACTATGTAATAGAAGGGTAAAATCTAAACTATGAATAATACTACCTAAATGAATGGATAAATTATTTTTAAGCTCTTTTAAGTACATGAAATGTCTATGAATACGAGGATCAAATGGATATGCAATGAACGAGAATGAGACTTGGTCCTTTATCACTATACACAATTTTAACTACATGTACAAAATATTGTGAACAATACAAGTTACAAAAACAAGCATGATGAGATGTAAGCATGATAAATTTTCTAAAGTCATGTTATTTAAAGATAAAATGATCAAATATAATTTAATTGTTTAAGTTATGATAAAAAGTGCTGTTTTGAAATTTTCAAGCAAATATTACGTTATTTTGAAGTTTTGACTTAGTACTGGTATTTTAGTCGAGTTTTTGGATAAATCAAATAATTCCAAAACCTAAACTCTTCAATTTAAGATGAAAATAACGTGCACATAAAGAATTAATTCAATTCTAACATTAACTAACTAGACTAAAATAGAGACAAAGGTAATCAAAGAAAGTCAAAAGTCAACCTTTTAGAATAGAGACCAAATTATCAGCAGGGACAAATAATTGGCAACTTCAAAATCTTTTGTAATTTACTGTCGTTACTGTACTTCAACCTAAGTGTGCTTTTTTCACCATAGATGAGTCGTCGTACAACACTAGCCATAATTTTGGCTCAAATGAATATATTATTCTCAGTAGGATATAAATGAGAAAATAATTCTTTTACGAGTGTCTAATATTTTTTTTTCTTCAATATTCTTTTTTGAATTTAACTCTTCCTCTCTCTGGGAACTTCATCACATTCTTAACCAAATTCATGTTTGGCAATAACGTCTTCCGCACATGTATGTGTTTGCTAACATATTTACATAACTTTCCCACAAAATATCCACATAAATATATTTATTCAAAACCTAGAATACGCTAACATATAATTAATAACTGAAAAGTTGCTAGTTTTATATCAGCATGCAAATACCAAGACATATTGATATATAGAATTTGAAAAGTCAAATTCTCATACAATCAACACCACGATTTCAAGTCATTGAAAAACCTTGAATAATTGGTTACATAAAAACGCATTTCAATATAAAGAAAAACCAACCTCTTCATCACTAACCGATCAACTAATTCGTCAAGTGTTGCCACTCAAGGTAGACATTTTGCCATACTTTTAACATTTCCTTGCATCACCTTAAACCAGAGGCATTATGAACCCCCAAATAACCATGGAATGAAAAAAAAAAAAAAAAACTTGCTAAATATTCTAAGCTTTGTTAAAGTAGTAGTGAGGGGCATGAATTACTGCAAAACTTGTATCGAAATGCGACTGTTTTGGCAAAAGGTTCCATTTTTTGCTATGTAGGCATTCATTGCTTGAGTCCTTGAATGGAAACGTACAGTGGCCAACTTAATAGGTTCTGCAGTCCCCCCTTCTCCTGGCCTGAAAATAAGAAAAGAATCAACATTTCGAGAATCATATAATCAAGCAGCCATTTGTTTCAAGGTATCGAGAAAGTGATCTTGAGAATATGGCATTCTCATGTTTGAGACATGTTTTGTAAACATATTCTCAGGATTGGTTCATGAAAAGGAATATAAATTACGCATTTGTGTTACTCCTTACTCCATTATGCAAGTATTTTGTATTCCCATTAGAACAAAATAAACTCTAATTTTTTTATATACTACCAGCATTTATCGGGAATAATGTTCCCGAGAATGTGATTCTGGAGAAGAGGAGGGTTGGGAAGATAGGTACAATTTATTAGAGTACAAAATTGAGAGAGATCCTTAGATAAAGTGAGACCTGCCAAATTTTGTTAATTTCAGTAAATTTCAATAAATGAGTGTTTTCAGAATGTTAAGAGTGTATTCCAAGCATCTCTTTCTAAGAATACAGTTGCATACCTTAAAACAACTCTCTCAGGGTTAAACATTATTTTAGTCCTTCTCAATGCAGAACTGTTCACCTTGAGACCCTAAAACTAAAATTATCGCATCAGATCCATTAGTTTAGAGTTTAGGGTTTAGGTCTCTTGTCAAGTGTGACCCTTGTCCACCACTGAAGTTTTTCTCTTTTAGGCCTCTTGTGAAAATGGTGATCACACATGATACATTTCCATAAATGTGACTAAAAGCACTTGTAAGAGAAGAAAATAATAAATGCACTAAACTTTTCCATAAACTAAAATTGATTTATGCATTTAGAAGAAGTTCTCTCCTCGTTAGTTTCTCAAAAAATAAGATTTTTAACTAAAGCGTAAAGTAGTAATTTGTAGAAGTATTTTCACTTATTTTTAATTTTATCTTCTCCTAGAAGTATGTATGAAGAAGTTTAGACAAACACATTCTTAACCAAACTAAAAACTGCCCTAATTACAAAGACTAAAAACATGTTAACTCAAAAATAAAATATAAAATTTGAAGTATATTTGATGCTAACCTCAAAAACAAGTTGACGGAGGAGGAATCGTATTCACAACCGGACAGGGTTCGCACTACATCTTCATATGTAGCAGCTCGAGGCATTCCTTGAATCAAAATCTATAAAAAAAATTAGACACTTTTAGGTAAACGTGTTGTTTCCACAGTAATGTTTGCACGAACCAAAAAGTACAACACTTTAACTAGTAGCCTTCAGTTTAAAATCTGATTCTAAATGTAAAGTCCGTTTTAGCCAGCATATCCACAACAGTGGTAAATGGAAGCACAAAACTAAATACCAAATCTTTATGGAATTCGCACCACAATCTTCGTACTTCCACACCGAGAATTCAAGCGATCATAATGCATTCAATAAGTCATGCATAAATAAACTGAATAAATTTGATGTCGTAGCTTGTTGTAAATAAAGGATTATTAGGATAAAAATATTTTTAATATCTTTATAGTAACTAAAAGAAAAATATATTTAGAATCTTCTTATTCATTTACTTTAACAAATAAGATAGAGGAAAATCAGTGTATTCCACCTACATGGTTGTGCTTTTTATTGATGTAACACATGGGAGTTACCAAAGGTAAGGCTCTTTTTTTGGACTCTAACCGTAAAGCTGGGTATATACACCAAAAATAATAATAAAATAACATTACATTTTAACACTCCACAGAGCATGTAGGTCATATGTACCAAACTTGGAACATACAAACTAAATTGTAGGTCCTCCTAGAGATTTAGTTACAATGTTTGAGTAGTTTGTTAGAACTGGCAAACTTAGTAATAAGATCTTTGGACAACAACAACTCCCTAAAAAAATGACAAATAATTTCTATATATTTAGCTCTCTCATGAAATATTGGTTTGGAGGTTATATGAAAAGTTGCCTAATTGTCACAATACAACTTTATTGGTTCATTTTCACAAAATTTCAACTCTTGAAGGAGTTGTTTAACCAACACAAGTTCACATGTTACTAGAGTCATGGATCTAAATTAAATTCCTACACTAGATCAGGTAACAAAACTTTGTTTCTTACTTTTCCATGATAAAAGACTTCACTCCTAGGAATACACAGACATCCTATGGTAGATCTCTTATCAATGGGCCAATCAGCCCAATTCTGCATCACAATACCCAATTTGCATTACAGTACCCTAAGGCTTGAGCATTTCCCTTGTTCTCATACAACAATCCCTATCCCATGATCCCTTATACATATATGAGAATGTGAATCACATTAGTCTAGTAATCAATGTAAGGGTTATGCATAAATTGACTCATAACTCACAATGGATAAAAAAGATCAGCTCATGTTATTGTGAGATAAATGAGTTTTCCCACCAACCTGCTATATCTCTATAGGTTTGAGAAAATTTAAGTGGTTTCTCATTAACTTTAGAGTTGAGTCCATAGGACTATCAATGGGCCTACAATTTGCTAAGTTTGTCTCCTACAAAATATCAAGAACATATTTTCTTTGTGAAATGATAACACCTCTTGATTGTGTCACTTCAATAATAAGAAAATATTTTAGTTAGTCCAAATCTTTGGTCTACAAATGGCGGAAAAAATGCTTTTTGAATTGAACAATTCTAGTGATATCTATTTGTGTAATAACAATATATCAACAAAGAGCACAAGATAAACACACTTCCCAGGATAAGTATGACAGTAAAACACTAAATGATTTGCCTCACTGCGTTTCAATCCAAAAATCAACAAAATTCAACTAAATTTACCAAAACAAGCTCAAGGTGATTGCTTCATGACATAGAGCTAGATGTAATTTCCAAACTAAACCAAAAAATCTAAGAAGTTGCACCATGTAACTCCAAAGCACCATGAAAAATACATTTTTAATGTCATGTTGGAGAAGAGCCCGGTTGGAAATGGCAGCCAAGGTAAGGAAAAAATGGACATAATTAAACTCAGCATGGGAGAAAAAGTATCACAAAATATTCGAGACTAAAAATCTGAGTGTATTCCTTAGCTACTAAGTGAGCTTCGAGACTATCTACTTCACCAATAGGACCAAGTTAATTGCATGAACCCACTTACAATCATAGGCTTCTTACTAAGAGTAGGGGGAACAAGCTTCCAAGTACCATTGTGTTCAAGTACATGCATTTCATCAATCATGGCTTGTTGCCATCTATATAAATTCTCTAGTTGTACCCTTTCTTCAATAAGAAAGACAAAAATGTCTCGGTGATCTTTTCAGTTTCTCAGCTTTCTCTTTTCAATGTCTATGTTCATAAGCAGCTTCTATTTTTGGTTTCTTTTTGGTTTTTCTTGAAGTTCAATCTTCCATTCATGCTAAAATCATGAAAGTCATTCATGCACTTGATATAAGGTTGGCATAGCTTGTGGCTAGAGAGTGATTCAATGCCAGTTGTATAGGCTTTTCAGAATGGTCATACTGTTCCTTGGTATCTTCGCTCTTGATGGCCAAATATGAAGTTTAAATGTAAACATGAGACTTCATGTTTCTCATATTTATAGGGAAGCGAAGGGAATCATTAAGCTGATAAACTTGCATGCTCCGGTGCAATTGAAAGATATAGTCATTGGTAGGATGACATTTTGGATTTTCTTAAATAAGATTTATTTAGAAATAGGTGTTCTCAACCTTATTATAGATTTTTTTCTTGAGTAGTTTTTGGTATAGACCCCCTACTATTTTCTATTTATTTTCTTTAATTTTATACTTTTTTTCATAAGCTGCAAATAATTGATATAACATAGGATGCCAACATGGATGGTGTAAAATAAGATGAAATAGGGTTTTGGGCTTAATCTCCCTTGTGTAAACCCTACACAAAGGATAGTTTATTTATATTGATAATGGGCCAAACCCAAAAATACATAATGGGCTGAGCCCAACTACTAAACACAATATTATATCATCTAACACTCCCCCTCAAGCTGGTGCATACAAATCGTATGTACCAAGCTTGTTACAAAGATAATCAATTCTAGGTC
>Ga0099822_1008419_pt1 | contig 13197 bp, 4 predicted proteins | sample CowpeawhiteBW_FD_76839 | JGI IMG/M metagenome (GOLD analysis project Ga0099822, IMG submission 76839) | Root nodule microbial communities of legume samples collected from California USA - Cow pea white BW | ecosystem: Host-associated > Plants > Roots > Nodule | place: USA: California | collected... | reverse complement strand
ATATATTCAGATTTTAGTATTAATACTTATTGTCAGTGGCATACCTTTCCAATGACACACGGAGCCATGGCTTCCGTTTTTTTTTTCATTTAATTTTTCATATATATTTAAATTATTTATTTATATTAACTTTTTAAGTTTTTTCTTAAAATCTCATTCATACTTTCTCCTCTTTTTATTTTTTTTTTCATTTCTCTATTTTCTATTTTCATCTTTTTCTTTTTATCTCAATTTTTATCTTTAATATCATTTCTTTTTTAGAATAAAATTGCACCATAGTAAAATTGATGAGTTAAAAAACATTTTAGATCACTTAATTTATTCTTTTGAATTGGTTTATTTTGTACCTTTTTTTTTAAACATATATTTTCCTCTTGTGATAAATTTGTTTACTCTATACCGCTAGGTGATGACAAATTCATAATTTTCTAAATAGGTGAGAGGTAATAGATTTATATTAGAAAAATTATGATAGAGAGTAAATGTGTATCGCTAGGTGGTGACAAATTCATATTTTTCTAAATAGGTAAGATATGGTAAATTTATATTAAAAAAATTATGATAAAGAGTAAATTAATTGATTTTTTTTTTTCAAAAGAAGACTTATGATACATGTACATCAATTAAACTTGAAAAATTTTATGAGAATCCAAAAATTAAAGACTACGAAAAACATGTATCTAAAGTTCTCAAAGTTACATATAATAAATTTGAAAAAATCTAATTTGACACCCCTAAATTTTTGTTCCAAATCCCGCATCTTTCATAATCCTAAAATTTAAAAAAAAAAAAAAAATATATATATATATATATATATATATATATATATATATAAGTATCAAAATAACATCCAAACACGGAAACATGTTAAAAAAGCTCTTAATAAATTATCAACCTGGTGACGCAAACAAAATTATTTAATATTGGCATCAGATCATAAACCAAATTGTTATCTAAACTACTCTGTGCCAATGTTTTTATTTTTCATCTAAGAAAGCAATATTTTCAAATTATGAAATACGTTTTCTGAAAAGATTTGTGAATCTTCATATTTATATACATATAAATGTTAGTTTGGTAATTTCCATAGTTTAGAATGAATTGACAATATTGTCATTTATATATGACCAAAACATAAAGGATTGTCGTTACTTTAATCCAAAATTTTGAAATAATAGATTTGTGAGTCTGGATTCTTATATCATATCCAACTTTATCATTTTTATTTAATATTAAATTTAAACTCACAGATTTTCAATAATTACTATCACAACAATTTAATTGTTAAGAAAGATTTTATAGAGGAAATAATATATACAAGCAATGGTTTTGATGTGTTTAAAATTCAAAATGGAATTAATGGATGATTAATTTTAAGTCAAAGATTTGGACCTAACTCAAAATGCCAATGGTTTGATCAAAGCTTTAATACATGCAAAATCCCTGGAAAAATCATTACTAGATATTCATCGATGAGCATATTTGTTTTCAGATTATTAATCAATATATCTTGTCATGCTCAGACATTTTTATCACAATAAATACTTAGTTTATCTACCAGAATAAATCACGCACATGTTCAACAATATTTATGTCAATGATGAAAACCTAAACAATTATTCTTTAATTCATAGCCAACTTACCCTAATCAAAAATATATCAAAACACGAGAGGCGTTGAGAAAAAAGATGTTACAAAATATATAAACTATTTATAAACCTTTCCTCTTGGCTTTTCAACTTCAAGTTTTAAGCATAATTTCCTACTACCAAGACATAATTAATAATCTCCATTGCATTGCATGCCATAATCATTACAAAAACAAAATCAGTCGTGACCTTTGCATTCCCCTATTAAAGTTAATTATAAGAAAAGCTATTTTTATATATTTTTATATTTATGCTTGTTCTGCTTAAGTGAATAATTACCCCAGAGAATATTATAAAAAAAATGGTCGCTCTTGGAAGACGGATAGACCGAATAGCGTGTTGGAGATGTGAAGAGAGAAACTGCATACCGTTGGGTTGGTTCGTTTATTAGTACATATAAGGTTAAAATATTTTATTGATCTATGTTTTTGTTCTAAAATTTTAAATAGGTTATAAGAATTTTTTTTTAATCTTAATTAGATCTATATTTTTGAAAATGCGTAACAATTAAGTTCATTCCGTTAGTATGGTTTTAACGGTATTAAGGATATGTCACGTATCAGCTCCTCATTTTATAAAAAATTTTAAATTTTTTTTGTAATTTTCTTAATTTGTTTTTTGAAAATTATTCATGTTACATGTCTTGTCAATATTGTGCCACGTGTCAAGTCAGTAAGGTGATATATGTCAAGTCATTGTCTTAATCTCAATTTGATCCATATATTTGTTATTTTGATTACATTTCAGTTCTCTTTTTTTTAATTTTCAATTTCATCCTCTCCAAATTGAGACCACGTGGGTTAGGGCCAAAAAAACTCACAAGACAAAAAAGTCCCCCATCAAAGAAGTTCATAGGGTGAAAAACTCCACAAAAGTCTTATGGGTAAGAGCCAACAACCCATGAATTTTCTTCTTAAACATGAAAAAATATATTATGTTTTAAAACTATATTATTAAACTTTTCGTCCTCGACTTAGGGTCAACACATCCAGGACGTTGAACCGAGTTGTCTTGGTTGTGGGCACGACCTAGACGGGTCGAACGGGCTGGACAACCTGGAAGGGATGCACAAGCCTGAAGATCCAGACAAAATGGGCAGGCATGAGCCGAAAGAGTACGAAGACCCGGATGGGCTCGACAACCAGAACGGTCCAGGGGAGACAAATGGGCCTAATGGCTAGAATGACCAAAAGTGATGAAAGACTTGGAAGGGCCTCGTGGGTCCAATGACTCGAACAGGACCAAAAGCAAAGACGGGCTCGACGACTTTGACGGGATTGGCGAGCCCAAAAACCTGAATTTAATTTGGGTTCTCCAAGACTTGAACCCACAACCATGCAAATACCAAATCAATGCTAAACCATCAAGCCAATTCATGTTTCATGCTAACTAATATAATTCACATATTATATTATTCCACAACATAATTACACATATTATTAAAACAATAATAATTAATTAATACATAAATAACATACATAGGACTTAAACCCAAGTCCTATCACACAATTAAAGTACTCTCAACCAATTGAGCTAATAATTTTCCACGTCATACAAACCAGAATTAAATACCATAAATGTTCTTCCTACCATCATTTATTAATTAATTAATTATTTAATTATTTAATTTTCATGAGTCTTACATCGATGACCCTAACGAACTGAGTGACATGGACATGTTCGACAACCAGAACTGTTGTGACAGGACGGACGGGTCGCAAGGCCTGTCTTGCCCGCTCAGCCTGCTCATGTCGTTGGGCTAGGGTGGATCGTACACATTGTGTCTGCCTTTTGATCATGACTGACTCAAGATGGCCTTAGCCCTAACCCACTTGAAATGGGGCTTTGGGGGCTGCAGCTTTTGTTTGGTCCCCTCATTTGGGGCCTCCTAAAAGGAGCTTAATAAAGAGTGGGTCAAAGTTGGCCTATGGACTAGGGGTCAAATTGACATCAACGTGAATGTTTTTCATATTATAAAGAACGTTTTTTTTTTTACAACATAGATTATCTTTTAAAAGATTGTTTATTCGTGTAAAATTTATAAGATGTAAAACAATATTAGTCTAAAATATTTATTTTTTCTTAATGAATAAAAAATTAACTAAAATAAACTATTTAGAATATATTATTGTTTTTAGCAAAAAAAAAACAAAATTTTAGATTTGTTGGCCTTAGAGCACGTATAAATAAACAAAGGGTTGTGCATTTCATTTGTATTAGACTAATATGATCACATATGATTTTAGATCCTGTAACTTCTAAAGATGAATGAAGAGACATATACTTTTTAAGAGATACTTCAAGTTGACAATAAGAAAGAGGTAGCTATGTCATTTTTACGTGAATATGAGGGGATGGAAAAAACATTCATGTGGAAGAGAATAGTGTCAACTTTAGGTTTTCATAAAAATTGTGCAAATTTTCCGCAAGTCAAATTGCATCTCTTTCAATATTGTGGTCCTTCAAAATCTAAAAATGTAGCTTATTTCGTTTTTTTTTTTTATAAAAGTAACCAGTTTCTCACAAGTTATATATAAAAGTGTAGCAACTTATTTTCAAATGCAATTTTTATCATCATGAAGATGTTTGTTCCAACAACAATAAGAGGATAAATAATTTAATTAAACAAATTTAATGTCAATAAAGTCTAATCACTTTTCATTTATCATGTTGAGTGGGAGTCCATAAGAGGAAGAAGTGATATTTGGATCAATGTTATTGATATCGGATAATGGAAAATATCAACCACTCCAAAAACTATTATGAAGTTTTAACAGAAACCGTAACGGGTTATGGCAGAAATATTGCAATAAAAAAAATATTATATCACCACATATAATTTTAAAGAAAAAGTAATGATATTATGTCTAAAAATTCAATTAATAATAACATCATATCAAAACACCACAAATTTAAAGTTCAAAACATAAAATAACAACAAATCACAAAATATATGTATTAAGTTTCTTTCTGATCATAAGATTCTTCTTCAATTCCAACATAATTGTCTTCAATGTCAATATCCAATGGGGCGTATCCCTCCTCCTCTACCCCTTCTAGGAGACTCTTGTCAAAGTTAAGTAATCTTTCAAACTCAAAATCAGAGCTATCATGCAATTCATTTTGAACTCGAATTTGAATCTTCTCTTTACCCCTCTTGGGTTGTGTTGGAGTTGGAGTTGCACATGAATCTTTCTTAAAAGCATGACACCAGTGCAGTAAGGGCTTTTAGCCTCGGTTATTTTCAATATTTTGCCCCGGTTCTAGAACTGAGGCATATTAGGGTGAGACAAAAAGGGGTAACTTTTGGCCCTGGGTGTCAACCGAAGCAAAACCACCCTCTTTCTACCTCGGTTATGGTCGAACCGAAGCCATATACTTGGAACGTTACAACCAATCCAGAAATGCCTCCTGAATTCAATCTGATGATAGAATGCAAACACAAAATTCATTCGAAACAAAAAATAAACACTGGTACCCTATAACCAAAGAGAGATACCCCAATCGTGATAACAGAATCCAAAAACAAACCCAAATCCCACACGAAAGCCAGCAATGAAACTCCACAACATTTTCACAGAACTTCGATTTCATATATACATATGCAAATGTAGCCATCAAAGTAAAAGCCAAAATAACATACATGCTTCCCCTTTCAAAACCCCATCAGAGTCCCTAAAATGCAGCAAGCAACAAATAGAATGAATAAAACACCAAAACAACACCAATGGAGTTGAGTTAGGATGAAACCAGTTTGTCGTAGCTCCAACTTGACTTACGAGAATGGAGAGTGAAACCTTCGTCAGAAATTACAGCGGAAGCCAAGGGTTCCTAAGTGGTAGAGTGGCGATAAGATGCAGGAGTTGAGCGAGAGCGGCAATCGTAGTGGACCACGGTGGGCTTAAAGATGCTCGAGGTGGTGGCTCGTCAACGCCGACAACGGTGGGATGCTGAGATGGCAGCTTAGGGCTTAGGTGTTGCGTTATGTGCGAGAGAAAGAAACAAAGGAGCAAGCCGTTCAGAGTCAGCGCAACGGTCGTGATGGAGGAGGTTCCAGGGGGCTAAGGCGAGGCGGCTCCGATGAAAACCCCTAGTCGTTGGCACAGCCACTGGATGAAGCTCGTCGGAGACCAGAAATTGGAGGTTGGTGCAGAGAGAAGAGAATTGGTGGTGGCAGAGCAGTAAACGTTCTTGAAGAGAGAAGAGAATGCAAACGTTCGTGCAGAGAAAAGAGAATTGTGAGAGACGATGAATAAGGTTCGCGAATTGAGAATTATAACATGCTTTATGGCCTCGGTTCAATTAATAACTGAGGCCTAAAGCCCTTTATTGCCTCGGTCCATAAAAACCCGAGGCCAATAATACTGAAGTTGGTGGCTTTTTTGAAATTAGGGTTACTGGGTTGCCTTATAGGCTTTGGTTCTTTTGTAACCGAGGCCTAAGACCTCTTACTGTACCGGTTTTTAGTCGACCCGAGGCAATATAGTTGGACGAAATTGCAAAAATGTCACTGCCTCCTTATAGGCTTCGGTTCTGCTATAACCGAGGCCTATAAGGCGAAGTAAAATGTCAAATCTGCACTAGTGTGAGAAGATCCAATAACAATATCACCACTTGATGGTTGTTTTCTTTTATTAGTTGCTTGTCTTCTTGTATAAACTATTAGTTCTCAAATACACGAAGATTCATAAATAGTTGCCCAATTAAGAGTGGGATCATCATCAAAAACCAACTCATTACCCCTATTCTCATTATCGTTATCATCATCAACTTCTTCCATTAACCACTCGTTACATTCATCAATGTCATTCAATAGAATAGGGTCTATTTCATCCCTAATATTATATCTTTGACCAAGTTGTTGATTATACTTTATGTAAACCAAATCATGTAACCTTTTGTGGTATAGCCTATTCCTTCTCTTTGAATGAATCTGCATTATGAATAAGTAATATGTGAATTAATTTCTATTTGCACTTTATAAGTAAGATAATAATTAAATGAGTCATTTCTTATTACTTGCTCAAAAACACTCCAATTTTGCTCACATCCCGATGAATTACATATCAAACTTAAAATCTTGATTGCCAACTTTTGTAAGTTGGGAGTTACATGCCCATAATTCTTCCACCATTAAGCTACACAATCAAAGAAAGTAATTCATAATGTAACCATTATATTTTAGCAAAATTTACAAAGTGTGTAAGTGTCTCACCTGAGCCTGTTGTCTTCCTTGATTCCTTGGCAAAATCATCACCAAATAGTCCATTTGCACTCTTATAAACAAACACTCAGTTAAATTTTTTTGGCAAAGAAAGTAACTCAGAATGTAACCATTATATCTTAGTACAATTTACAAAGTGTGTAAGTGTCTCACATGGGGTTCTGGTCTTCCTTGATTCTTTGGAAAAATATCACCAAAGAGTCCATTTGCACTCTTATAAAGAGGCAACTCAGTTAAAATGTTTTGGCAAAGAAAGTAACTCAGAATGTAACCATTATATTAGCAAAATTTACAAAGTGTGTAAGTGTCTCACCTAGGGCTATGGTCTTTCTTGATTCCTTGGCAAAATCATCACCAAAGAGTCCATTTGCACTCTTATAAAGAGACAACACTATATAAATAGAGGATTTCCTCTGTTGGTAATATTTCATAATTTTAATTTTACTCTTTACAATATAATATATACTTGTGGATATCAATTATTCATTGAAAATTTTATCCACAAGTACTCACAAATACAAATATCTTAGGTAATTATTGAAATTTTCCTTTTATTGTTATTTAAAGGAACAAAGTGAAGAAGAACTTCAAAGATTTAAGACACTCATTTTGATGATGCCTAAGAGAAGATAATCACATGTAATAGTGTCATAGTTAGAATCATTGCGTGATTGAGTCTAGAGATGTTGTGAGTCATGCTTGATGTCTAATACCATACTAATCACAACAAAATTAATTAGAAGTATCCTTGACGCGAAAGGAATACTAAACTCCGATAAAACTGTCATATTAATCAATTAGAGATACTAATGTAATCAACTATTTAAGTATGCTCAATGGGCATTGAATTATGTATTGAATTAAGCGATTACATTACAATGGTGTAATCCATTAATTGCGACAAAAAACAATTTTAAGAGCCTAACGTCTCTCTAAATTGAAGAACCCCAACTTTCATAATTCTAAAAGTGTGAAAGGGAGATCAGATAGTTCTTGGAGCATTCTTTACTGAGCACTAATCAATTTCAACTTCTTCATCAAGATTTGTTCAAGATTGATTGGTGGAAGGATGTTCTTGCTTAGATTATGATGGTCATGTAAATTCGGTTTGATTTATAGGTGTATTCGTTCCTTAGCTTTTGTTATTGATGATGCTCTAAGAAAAAGGGAAAAAATAAATAAAGCATCTGAGCAATAATTTGCTCTTATAACAACAATATCGTGAAAAAATTATTTCACAAATATTCTCAAATTATTTATGCCTTCTTATGGCTAAACAAAACACTGAGATTTTGATGAAAAATCATGAGATAAAATTGGTTATGCTTCATTCCCAGAAGTGAATGGAGCAACATTCATGAGACTAAATTGGTTATGCTTCATTCCTAGAAGTGAATGCAGCAACATCTGATCCATATTTTTGTGATCATAAAGGAAATTTCAAAGAGAAATTTTGTCATTAGAAGTGGAACAATAGTATGAAAATGAGAAAAGAAGAAGATGAAAACAATGACAAATAATATGAAAATATAATTTATCACTACGGTGGTAAAGACCATCTGGGTCATACTTGTCTTACATAAAGGATCCTAAAAAACAGGGATAAGAACATAGAAACATACTTTGTGTTTATAAAAATATGGATGTCGCTCATCTTGATATTGTTGTTTTTCTTAGCTAAACTAAATAGAAGTATTAAGAACTTTAGTTTATAAAATTGCAGAAGAAGTTTTTATGTGATAGTACAAAATATAGTTTTATATATTAATTTTTTTTATTATAATTTAATTGAAGGTGAATTCTGTAACATTCCGTCAGGATATTAAGGATTTAATAAAATTAACTAAATAACAAGCCGCATTAAAAAAAATTTCTCATTTCCCAAAACGCGGAAAATTAAATTTTTATTACAGCCAAATATAATTTTAAAACCAAAGTTTATAAAACTGAAATAAATAACAAAATGTCTCATCCATAGTGTTTACAATTTTATTTCCAAAACATAATAAGTAAAAAGACTCGCATGCTATCCCCGCTCCGAGTCTAAGCATCACTAGCACCACTGCATCAACATCCTCTGCTCACGTGTACCGCGCACACAATCATCGCCAAACACAAGTAGATAGGGTGAGCTTAACAAAATCAACATATATATATTGATATACACATAAGCAATCATTTATATATTTCATGCAAACACCCAAATAAAGTCTCACTCTATTTCGTATCACCTAGCCACAACCAAATCATTCGTATTCTACCTCTTTTAGTGATCACCCCAAGGTAATTTGTTGCCAAACCTATCGGCCACAACTGATAGAGCACGTGCGGGAATCCATTGCTACAGATCATACACCGTAACGCCAGGTGGAGTTCCCAAATACGAACATAGTTCATAACGTCCCAATACTACCAAACTCGTCAGCTATTTACTGAGGAGGGCAATCTAACTAGACCCATCCGTACTGGCCACAACCAGAACATTCACACTGGCAACACTCGCCAACCCGAGCTCAACTCAAGGGTTTCTCGTGTTCATCCGCCATCCCGAGCTCAACTCGAGGGATGCCATTCTGAGCTCAACTCGAGGAATGCTACGTGCTTAACCCCTATCCCGAACTCAATTCAAGGGATACGTTCCGAGATCAACTCAAGGAACCCAGCAATCTTGCCTTTGAAGCATCACCAAAAGTCTCGTAGATCACGCCTACAAAGTCCAACGACTAATACTTATTGCAGCCAAATCGCCTAGCGGGGGACACGTACCGCTAGGTGCTAGCAGCTTCTAAACCGCTTGGCAGGGGACACATACCGTCAGGCGCCAAGCACCTAAGAACCACGAATTCTGCAACCACGCCCGGTGGGACAATCCAAACCGCCAAGCGGACGTGCTCCTAGAGGTTACTGTTTCCGCTGCTATCGATTGGCGGGACATTCCCTTCGCCAGGCGCCACCAAGTCTAGAACCCCATTGTTTCCTTGCTATGGCCTAGCGGGTGCGACCTCACTGCCAGGCGTCACACCAGTAATAAACTCTTACTGATTTTTGTGACTTTTATTCAAGTTCCCCACTTTAGTAATCATGCATACAGATAGTTGAACCCTCTTTAACCCATATATATACACCCTTATAAACTAACCATCCTCAATTACAACTTACAATGTAGAAAGCACTTCACTTCCCTTTCTTAGATCATCAATCTAGTTTATCAAATTAGACTTGCTTAGGTGCAACTGTTGCAAGAATTAATATGTCACTGTAATCTCCTACCACTTATGCTTTGTTATTTACCCAAATTAACTGTCCCGGTATCCACCAATTAATATATACCTTAACAACTACACCTAACCATAATTTACACTCTTCTTACAAATTGGCAATTCAAGCTATCCTTATAATCTTACTTGGTTCTAGCCACCCTCTAGAACAACTAATACCACAATGATTTGAACCACTAATTTCTCACTCACTTTGGAATTTTCACTCTACTATAATAGCACGGGGCTTGCCGCTAGGCGGTGCAAGCAATTCTGGGCAGATTCCCAGGATTTCCAGCAGCCACGAGATCCTTCCATCATTCTCCAGTACTTCTCTCTGTGTTCCTTAATTGCTTTCACTCTCGAACCAAATAACTGTGGCACAACATTCAAACTTTAACTATCTTTATCTACAATTCGAGTACAACCAACCACCCTTAATATCACTTCATCCAAAAACTCCCAAATTCTAACCCTAAAATCATGTTCGCACTGTTCCATTGCTTTTCGCTATCAATATTTGTATTTCGACACAATTTAAAGCTAACTTTCTCTTCTATCATAAACAACCTAAAATGCACAGATGCACAAAATCGAGCCAAAAAGACTCGCGTCGCTTGGCGGAAATTCATCACTGCCAGGCAGTTCGTCAAAGAAACCCATAATGGGTTATAGGCTTGCGTCGCCTGGCGGTACAGGGCTTTACCGTCAGGCGCTGCCTCCAGAAAGCACAGCAAACACGTAAACTGGGTATGAGCCACCTGGCGGCTATGTATAGTCCGCCAGGCGGTTTCTTGGAAATTTCCAAAACTCAACAGAATCACAAAACAGATAAGGTTCATGCCTAATTAACGTATAATTATCATACAACTCATACCAAAGCATCAAATTAACGTGGAAAACTCCCCTTACTTGGTCTCCTTTGCTTAGAACTTGAAAATTCTCCCTACACCAAGTGCCTCCTTAGTCTCCTCTCAATTCAGCCCCCAAGAATCTCACTCAAGCCTCAGCACAACTCAGAATTTGTGCTTAGTTTCTGGTATAACTTCAGCCTTGCAAAACCCTATCTATTAACCAAAATTTTCTTTTTAAAGGGTGCCTAAAAGCTAGGTTAATAATCCAAAACGAAAATGCAACTTAATTGGTGGTTAATTGCCATTCATTGTCCCATTATGGCCTGTTTTACAGCCACCCTTGGCTGCTAGTTCCTCTAGGGTTTACGTTAACCCTTCATATTCAAGCCAAAGCCAAAAATAGCAAAAAGAGTGTTTAATTTGGGTTCTCCAAGGTTTGAATCCACAACTATGCAATTGCAAAATTAATGCCAAACCATCATGCCAATTCATGTTTCTTGTTAATTAATATAATTCAATTACTATATTATTCCACAATATGATCATATATGTAAAAATATAAAAAATCACGTAAATCACACATAAATGTCATGCATAGAACTCAAACCTCTCACATAATTAAAGTACTCTCAACCACTTGAGCTAGTATTTTTCCAGATCATACAAGTTAAACTTAATTACCATAAATGCTCTCCCTACCCGCATTTATTAATTAATTATTTAATTAATTAATTAAATTCCGTGGGTCTTACAAATTCTCTATGACATTATTACTATATAAAATATGCATGTTTGATGTTGGTTATCTATAAGTAAGAATCAATATTTTCTTTTATATTATGAAATGTATATGTGAAATGAGTGTATAATGAACATTTATTATTTTATATAGTAATTGTTATAAAAGTGTGAATGTATAATATTTTGATAATTTCTAATATTGGATGACACATGAATAACATTATTAAACTTGAATTGGTATTATGTAGGGAATATGCATGATAATTGAAAAGTCTTTCCAATATAATGTCCCATGATAAAAATAGAAATGTTGAATTTTATTAATTGCATATTTTTAAATGTTGAATACAAAAAGTCGCATTTACGTGCACAAATTAAGTGAAAAAAAATAGATTTATGGTGCATTAATTGATTGAAGTTGAATTAAAGGATATAACTGAATTTGTACAGTAAATTGACGTTACAAGGAGCAATGAAGTAACTTTACAATAAAAGTAAATAAAAAGGACCATGCATTTTTGGGTGCAAAAAATTTAGATTTTGGAAGGTAATAAATTTAAACTTGATTAGTATTAAAATATAATGGGTAAATTAAGATTGCATTAAATGATATATTAAAATAAAATACATTTTTTTTGTAAGAATATGAAGAGTTTTGATATGGATTTGTGGTTCTAATTTTATTATACTATACATGTATAAGGTTCAAAGATTTTGGATATGATATTTTATACTTTTAGTTTTATTTGATATTATTTGATAGAGCTGTCAAAGTGGGTTGGAACCCGCGAGCCAACCTGGCTCACCACGAGTTCGGGCTGCGTTGGGTTGAAATTTTTTCATAAATTTCAATACGGGTTGATTTTTGACTCGGGTCATTTAGAACCCGGCTCATCTGGGTTGAACCCGTGGTGAGTCGGGTTGGCTCACCAACCCGCAGATAAAAGGGTCACACAAGTGTTTTTATTTTTTTTATTAAGTTGAGCTTTACATTTGGGTCATGTTAGGTTGTTTTTTTATCCAACACATAAATAATTTGTATTTTTTTATTTTGGTTTGTATTTTGATTGTATTAAATTTTATTTAGATTTTAATTAGAATTACAATTTAGTTTTGACTGAAAAAAAATAAAAAATAATATTTTTTTAATTAAGTGAACCCGTAAGCCAACCCGTTTAACTCGCCAACCCGTGGTAGGCCGAGCCGGGTTCGAATTTTTTTGGCTCGCTAAAAAGTGAGTCTGGTTGGGTTGGCTCACTAAATCATTAACCCGTGGTGGATCGAGTCGGGTCGGGCCAGGTTACCCGTTTTGACAACTATATTATTTGATAATATATGACTTGCGAAGTTGATTAATTTTGGATGGTACCTACAACAAATTGAGGTTATTAAGTTCATTAAAATTTAAAACTTAATTTATATATATATATATATATATATATATATATATATATATATATATATTTATATTT
>Ga0099822_1008418_pt1 | contig 13197 bp, 4 predicted proteins | sample CowpeawhiteBW_FD_76839 | JGI IMG/M metagenome (GOLD analysis project Ga0099822, IMG submission 76839) | Root nodule microbial communities of legume samples collected from California USA - Cow pea white BW | ecosystem: Host-associated > Plants > Roots > Nodule | place: USA: California | collected... | reverse complement strand
TGCGACTTGGTGTGAGCAGAGAAGAATCCAGGTGATGGTACTCCTCCCTCGGACCGGACCTGATCTGTGGCTCCTGGTGTTCATTTTGTTTTGGACTCGTGCTTTTAGAATAGAGCATTTTGGAATGTATAAGTTATAACTTTCCTTAAGTTTGTTTCTGAGAGTAGTACAAAGGTTTAAAAACAGGTTATTTTGGGATGACTGTATTAAACTTTTGTATGGCTTTTCTGACTATCTGTTTTACTCTATCATAATATGATATTTTGTTTAATAGCTGTAAAGACTATTTAATGGGATGTTACAATATTTGATGATTTTTTATCAAGGTTTATGTGGAATGTGTGATCTATATCTAGAATGTGTGATGATCTAATTTCGTATATGAATCCATAGTCCAATGCATACACTAAAGTAACACCACCATAAAATCTTCTCATGAGACCAATGGAATTACGTTAAATATATACAATGCTCATATATATATATATATATATATATATTCACAAACTCATTATCATCATAGTTTCACTACAATACTTTCACATTCACGCACATCCTCAATCATTTTTTTCATATTCACATATCATTAATTTCATCTCAAATTCCAAATATCAAACAATCACATTTTGCAACAACATAGTAAGTCAAGTCTCAAAATACCAACATCATTCATGCATAACTTTATACATCATACTTTTAAAATTGACTCAGTCAATCACAGGTTAAAAGTAAGAAATTAAAATTTTGCAGCATTCTCGCTTGAGCTAGAAATTCTTGCTTGAGCAATCAGGGCTCTTGCTTGAGCTAGAGATTCTCGCTTAAGCGACAGAGACTCTCGCTGAAGTTAAAGATTAAATAGAAACAAAAAGAGTTCCAGTGGTTTTCTCGCTTAAGTTAGAAACTCTTGCTTGAGCACAAGGCCTCTCATTTAAGCTAGAAATTCCCACTTAGGTTAGAAATTCTCACTTAAGCTAAAAGTCGAAGAGAGAGCAAAGTGAAAATTTCTGGCTATTTTCACTTAAGCTATATCTTTCTTGCTTGAGCTAGAAGTCTCTCGCTTAAGCTAAAAATTCTCACTTAAGCTAGAATAACAAATTTCCACCATTTTCTCAGCATGCAAAACAAAAAACGATAAAAAAGCACAAACCACTCCAATTCAATACACCCATTAATTCAACACATCAACACAATTAATGACCAAGATAAGCAATTCATTTCGAAATTTTCAAGAAACCTAGCTCCCCTTACTTCAAACGTTAACCAAGATTGAAACAACGAAGAACCCCTTAAATGATTTTTGAGCTATAAAATCCCAATTCAACCTAAAGAAACAAAAACCCAAGAACACATGAAAGAATTAGGGCTTTGATCATGATCAAAGCGGAATTAAAACCCCAAAAAAGAAAAAGGAGGTGGATGTCAAATTATCAACTTACTCGAAGGAATAAATTATTCGGGTGGTTCGAAGAGAACTCCGCCACGAACCCAAGTCTGCCCTCTGATTTAAGAAATGATGAAAATTCATATAAGAAAAGAGAGGATCAAGGTTGAGTTAAATGAAAAATGTTTCCGAGTTTGAAAGAAAAAGAGGGACATGTGTTCTTTTAGAAACTGAGGCAGTTGAGATGAGTTTTAAAAGAAAATGGGTTTCACAACAATCCTTTATTAGTATTTTTTACCATTTTTTCATAATTTTTTATTATAATTATTTACTACTTTCAACATATAGGTTAACAATTTGATCTTTTTAAAAATTAGAATATTGTTTAATAATGTTTAAATATTTTGGATGTTTAATTTTTTTATTTGTCAAATTATGTAGATTGACACTTTAATTTTCAACTACCAAACTACTATTTTCATAATAATGTTTGATAAAATAGGTGAACACTTTGATTGTATTATCATAAAATAATAAGTATATTAATCCCCATTTATTGTATTACAATAAATATATAAAATAATTTTATGGATCTAACCAAAACCACATTATAAATCAATTACAACTCAATATTTATTAATTAAATCTAAATACATCAAGATAAATTCTCAATGTAAAAGACATATTAAATAGTAAAAAGTAGTAGTGGCCTTAAAATATGACAATCAATTTTTTTTTAATAAAATTTATATTATAAAAGAAATATTTGTATTGATCGAGTTTCATTTTATAAGAACCACTATTTCTCTAAAACTTTTATCTAAATCTTTTCTCTAGTTCTTAGGCTCCACCCTTCTTCATTTCTTTAGATCTTTTATCTAGAACCACCGATCCTTATTTGCATTCTAAATCCTAAGAATCCTGTCACAAGTATGCACATCAACCAATGTTTTCACCTTAAATGTATGGCTTGCTCTTACTTTACTACATAAAATTAAAAATCCACAATTCTTTCATTTTGTACTAAGTACTCCTTAAGAGTTTGTTTAAACTCTTTTAGTGAACAGAACTCCATCCCCACTTTGAATATGAAGTCTTTTCTCATATATTCCCCTCCATTGTAACGCAAAAACCTCTCTCTTGATGATTCAATTTTTTCCATGTGAAAAAACATAATTGAGAAACCCATTGTCAGCAAAAAGAAAAATCCTACCTTCATCAGGCCAAAAGGAAAACATAAATGCAACAAAAAGGAACCCCAAATGCAAAGGAAACGAACCTTAAATGCAACAGAATGAAACCCCAAAAGCAATGAACCATACCTTCATCTTCAACACGCAACGTGGATCGTTTGCAGCACGCGATTACTTCGTCTTCAACACATGATTACATTCTATCAGTAGTAAACCCTTTCTCTGTAACCACAAACCAATTCCTTTGTCACGATTTCAGCTAAGTTCTTCGTTGTACAATGGTGGTCGTCACGATTTCTCAGTCTCAAATTTATTCTCTGCCAAACAATTTGACCATAGTAAAACCTTAAAGGTCAAAACACGCATTTCAATTATCTCATTTTGGAAAAAAAAAATTAAAACCGCTAAAGGTTAAAACACATCTTTATTTAAAAAAAAAGTTAATTAAAAAAAAACACGTGTCAAAGATGTGTCCACACAGTGTCACAATATCTGCTAATGAGGTGGAACGACGTTTGTCATGCAAGATTAATTTTAACGCCATTCAAAAATATAGACAAGAAATAATGATTTTAAAAGTGCAAAACCAAACAATGACCAAATTTCGACCATGAACCATTTTCAAATTAGGGTTAAACTTAAGGGACCAGACACATTTTTCCAAAGTAAAAATATTAACAATACCGATATATAAAATACTTTGTGAATCATAATCTAATATAATAGATTCTCCTGCCTTAATTCTTATACTCTTAATTTTCATACTTTAGAAAGAGAACAATACACTCTCATCAAGAAAATAATGAAAGTTAACTTTAGAAAGTTAAAAGAAATTATTTGTTAAATAATAAAATTTAAGAAAACAATAAAATAATTAAGACTCTAATTTATATATTTAATATAGTTAAAAGACCTGTGTCACACATAGTTTGTTTTAAAATTTAATATTTTTATACATTGCATTGAAAATGGCAGAGTGAATGGAGTGAAACTGCCTTTAACAAACTTGATATTTTTAAACATATCCAGAAGCTAAAAGCATAAAAAAAGAAAAACAGAACACATGAATGAGAGGATATAATTGGAGAAGCATGAATAAATATAAACACAATCTCATAAAGAAAAGCATCACCACATTCTCCTACATTTTCAAAGTAAACAAGGTTAAAATACTTTTTTGTCTCAATTTTTGTCAATTTTATTCAATTGAGTTCTTTTTTGTTAACACCGTTTAAATCATTAATGGTCATGCACAGTAACTGCCACGTGTCACTTCGTGGTTTTCTTGGATTTTTTTTAATTTTTTTAATTTTTTTAAATGTTCACATGTCAACCCAATAGTGTGCTACATGTCAAAGTCAATGTTCTATATTCAATTTGATCCCTATATTTGTTATTTTTATTTAATTTAGTTTCAATTTTGTTTAAAATTGACCAATTTTGTCCCCATTGAAGATATGACCAAATTTAATTTTTATATCAAAGTTATAATGATGTGAATTTTAATATAATATATAAAAATATTTAATTAAAACTATGAATTTTAATATAAAAATTAAATTTGATTTCAATTTGGAGAGGGATCAAATTGGTTCATGTTAACGAAAATTGAGACTAAATTGAACAAAAATAATAAATATAGGGACCAAATTGAATATAGAACATTGACTTTGACATCTGACACACGGCTGGATTGACACGCGAACATTTTAAATAAATTTTTAAAAAAATTTTAAAAATTTAAAAAAATAAAAAAAATACAAAGTGACACGTGGCAATTATGTTAATGACCGTTAATGATTTAAACTATGTTAGCAAAAAATAACCCAATTAAATAAAATTAACAAAAATTGGGACCTAACACAAAATCAAAATTAGAACTTATTTGATAAAATTTGATGAAAATTTGAAAAAAAAAATATATTTTAACAAGTAAATAACAACTCGAATGAAATTATCGCTAAACCTAAAAGTCATCGTATTTGTACCGAAAAAAGAAAAAAGAGAGACCAAAAGTAATACAATGAAATGAAATTCTGACAAAAACCTAAGACTTATGATATTTGTACTTAAAAAAAGGACAATCAAAGTAATACAAAATATTCCCAACAAACAAAAGAGGAGAAAGGCAATGGAATAGGAAGAAGCACAAATTTGATGAAGAACAAAAATTTATGAGATGGATGAAGATCAAAAGAACAAGAAACTGCTAAGACAATTTTATACAAAACATCTCAAAATAATTGTTAATGTTTAAAAAATCAATAAAAAATTACCATGAAGACTAAAATAGAAATAATAAATATTTACATATCTTTATATATAACTACATATGTATAAACTTTTTTTTATAATATTTTTACTTTTTAAAAGGTTAGTAATAAATAACACATGTAACTTCAAATTGTATTACATCAAAAAATATAAATAATTTTTTACTTTATTCATTCTCTTAAAATAATTAATTTAAAACTTATACTAATTATTTTAATTAATTATTTCAAATTATTTTTTGACAACTTTAATTTTTAATCTTTTTATTTTTCCTCCCGGATTTAGAAAAATAAAAAACAAAAAAAAAATTATGTATCTATCTAGAAAATAATATTGAAATAAATGTACTTTAAAAATAACATTACATTAGATCTATTTAATTAATTTTTGTTTTAAAAAAAAAAGATTATTACAAAAATCTGAGAAATTTACTTAACTTAAATATAATAATTTACTCCAACAAGCTTAATGTTGAAGTAGGCATGTGGGTAACTTGTAAATTTCACTTTTATATTCTATTCCTACACAAAAGAAACTCAATGTTGAGCTGGCGTTTCATCACTGGCTGTTAGATCGCAGAGTATCGAGCTTTGTGCACACGCACAAGTGGAATTCCTTTTATACCCTTGCAAGTTGTAACTTATAAAAACACCACTAGGGTTGCATCTTCACTCTCTTGGAATTACTCAATATTTTAAGCACGCGATCTAGGATAAAAGAGTCTCTCTATCACACTTTTTATTCTTCTCTTTCTGTCTCTCTCAGCACTCTCTCTCTTTCTCTCTCTTCCCCCTTTCAGGTTTCAACTCTGAAGCTATCCATGGCCAATCGCTGGCTCAGACCCGAGGTGCTTTTTCATCCATCATGGGGCGATTTTTATTCCACCATTTTAGTTGTAGGGTTTCACCGATTTTGATGTTTGTTTTCAGGTGTATCCGCTGTTCGCCGCTGTTGGTGCTGCTATTGGGATCTGTGGGTTTCAACTGGTTCGTAATATCTGCATCAACCCTGAAGTCAGGTCTATCTCAATTTATTTCTTTTCTTTTAGTTCTAGGTTTTTGGTCTTTCAGTTTAGGATAAATTATAATTTTGTCCAGATATGCGATATGCGATTTGGTCCTCCTATTTTTAGTTTCATTTTTTTTTTGCGGTTTTAGTTTCAGATTTTTAATTTTGGTTAAATGCTCAATTTTGCTGATGTTTTATATGTTTTGTTTTAGACCGATTAAATCCTTGGCCTGATATAAAATTGTGGTCTTGATTGGATACGTGGACTTAAATCGGAGAAAACGATAAAACCAAAATCATGGACTGGGATTTGAAATTATTGAATTTGATCTTATGTAGTTAGGGTTTTTTCTAGTTTGGATGGGATTGTCTGAATTATATGTATTTGAGATCGTTTGTGAACTGTTTAGTTTTTAAAATATTATAAATTGTTATGCTTATAGTTTGAAGGGTTTTCAAATATCATTTTCCTTAAAAATAAAACCTTAAAAATAAAAGGGTGAAGGAAAGGTGGAAAACAGAACTGGAGGGAAGGTGATGATTATAGATAAAAATTATTCCTTTGACTAGTCTTGTCAAAAACAAATTGAAGAATCAGTATGATTGTTGACTTGATTCATTCAGTGTAGAATGTTTGGGAAATAAGTACTTTTTTTAATTATGTTTTAAATAGTTGATATGCAATTTGATCCTTGAAAGTGTCACTATATGTCTTTTGTCTTTGTAAGTAGTGGTATATACAATTTAGTCCCGGATTACTCAATCTTGGTGTGGCCTTCTCAGAGACTAATTAGTGCTCTAAAGTGTAAATATGTGCATATTGCTCTGTGAATGTATTAATTTTGCTTACACTGTATTCACATTGTGGTAATATATTTGTGATTAAAGGAGTCAAAGGACTAAATGTGATTTTAGGACTTAATTTTGCACATGTAACACCTGGACAATTTTGGGACAGACTAAATACGGTATCATTTCAAAGATCAAACTGCATATTAACTATTTTTAAAGTAAGTGGGATCAATCCCAATGGAAGCTTCAGGGAACAGCCTCTATTGGAATAGTGGATTAATTTTTATCATGCACTGAATCATTCATCATCATAATAGTTTTTCCTGTTGTTAGTTAGTGTTTCACTTATTAAAGGAAAATAATGGATGGTTGTTTTGTTCTTGTCATGTATTTAGGGTGAACAAGGAGGGAAGGAAGGCCGGAGTGTTGGAGAACTTTGCTGAGGGAGAGAAGTATACCGAGCATTTCCTAAGGAAGTATGTACGCAACAGATCTCCAGAGATTATGCCCTCCCTCAACAACTTCTTTGCTGACCCAAGTCGCAACTAAGTTGCTTTGAATAAACAAAGTTTGATGTGAGATGTGAATTCTATTATGTTAAAGACAGTTTTTTAATCGTGCATTAGACAAAAAAATGTGATTACTTTCTCTGGCCGTACAGTGAGTTTGCTGTGCTTGAGAATAATGATATTGGTTTCGATGCATTAATGATTGCTGTCCTTTTATTGCCATAATGGTGTCTAACTTTTGCTGCTGAAGTCTGGGGCGAAACTGGTTTTGAAAATAAAATAGGGCGTAGTATTCCTCTTTCCTAGGCAGATAACATGGGAGCAACAAATAGCTCTTGTTGAAAGGGTTTGCATCCACACCCCCAGACTCGTGGGTTGAGTTTATGTTTTTCTTTGCATTGTATCTTCATAATCCTGATTGCTTTTCTTATTGAATCAGCATGTGCAGATTTAAAATATTAATTGTGAACCTATTATATGATCAAATTGAGATTTCAGTCAAGGCGTAGAGAATTGAATGTTCGGACAAAGTGTTTATCGGAGTATCTGCTGTTGAAGAATATTAGTTTCTAGCAATGCTTGATTGGAATAAGGTTTGAGTTTCTGCTTTCAAAATCAATACGGTAGTTGTGTCCATTATTCTCAAAACATTTAAGTTCCTCCTAGATTAAAATTTTCAAAATAAAAGTTCACATCTTTTTAAGAGAAATCAAACGTACATATACATACATACACACAACATATATGTCTATCACAACCCAAAAACGAAAGAAAAGGCTTTCTCTGACACTTTTACGTCTATCATTGCTAAGAAGCTCCTTTTAAAATATCTTCTGCATTCGTGTAATAAATTTAGTCAAACACAAACCATATAATAGGATAAGTTGGATTTTTTATAAGATAGAATAATTGTAATTAACATAATTTATGCAAAAACATATTTTGTAAGTTCATAAAAAACCAGTGACTATACACACACTAGTCCATGTGGATGCATCTCATCATAACCATTTAAATTCACATCAAGATTCATGCATGTGGTTGCATCTCATCATAACTATTTAAATTCACATGCCTAAACATTATTATGCATCCAATAGATTTAAAGATTTTGCACTTGTTGTATTATTGTATCGATTATCAACGTAGTGTTACTTTCCAAAACTTAGTACTTCTTATGTGAAAAGACAAATCTCTTACCCGTGAGATATAATTCTTGTTCGCACTCCACTCCAAGTTTAGAAAAATTCATCAACTCTTATTACCTAATGTCTTCTTCTTTACAAATATAACATTAGTAGAATCAATAGAATTTATTATCAAATAATCATTCAATGTATAACCTATCACCTTTAAACATAGTATTTTCTCCTTAGAAATAATTACTTTTACATTATATAAATACCACATCAATATACTCTAATAGATTGGATATCACTCGTCGACTCTACTCAGCTGCTCATACACCAATAGTAAGTTGTGGCCAAAGCCCTAACTCTATTTGGCCACATACACACTCATACAATAGATTATGGTTAATCACTCTAATTCTACTCGGTCACACACATATACACACATAGAGTAGATTATAGCTCAATACCCATACTCTACTTCGTCACACATACACTTACACAAAAATTAGTAGATTATGACTTAATACATTGGCTCTACTCGGCCTCACACATCATAAATCATACACATTTTTAAAAGCCTAAAAAAGAATAAAGTTTTCTCACCCAAAATATTTCCCTTTTGCTTAGCAAAAATGTAAGCTTGTCTAGTGAGACAAAACTAAGGATTTTTAAAAATCAAGGCTTGTTCAACGAGCGTCCACACTTGCCTAGCGAGTTACCTTTGGAGGTATACTTGTCTAGTGAATTCTAACTCACTCAATAACTAATTTGACTCAATTGTTATCTTAATTCAATTCACTACTTGTACAATTGAAATATGTTTCATAGGTATCAAATCACTCTCCACATTTTAAGATTCAACATCAAAATCCACTTTAACAATTCAACTCAATATTCAATATCAATTATATACCAAAATTTCTCAAACAGCTCATCTCAATTATAGTAATCACAACAGTTCTATACCATATCAACCAGCACAAAAGAAATTATAAGAATTTAAACCAACTTCTTTTATCTGAACTAAGTCTCTTGAGTCTAATGGAGCTCAAGATCTTCTATTTTTATTGGATAATATACTTGTACATAGAAAACTCATAACAATGATATCAACATATCTTAACAATTTTGGACAAGAAAAGATTCATCTTTGTGTTTATCATAAAGATTTATGACTGAAAACTCATATCAAAGATTTATCCATATAATTAAAATGTCTATTGATAACCATTATTGTTATATTGTGACAATTAATTTGCCATTCAAATTGCTTCTAATAAGATCTTTCGCGAACATATCAAGCACATTGAGATTGATATTCACATTATTTATACAAAAGTTGTACATGGCTTCCTTAAGCTTATTCTCATCTCATCCTTGCTACATATTGTTGATACACCAAGCCCTTACCTCCTGCCTTGTAAAAAGTTCATCTCTCCAAATTGGAAATGAAAAACATTTATTCCCAGCTTGAAGGTAGCTAAAAGCATTGCTCTTCTTCTTTGCTTCTGCATTGCCCTTAGTATTTTGTCATATGGTCAATGCTCTTCTGCTTCTGTTTTTCTTTGGATATATATATTCTTGTATCAAATACTCTTAGAGTGTTGACCAATTATATTCTTTTCTTTCTTTTAATAAAGAAGTTTTCTCTATCCTTTTCTTTGTATCTTCTTTCTCTCCTTCCTCTGGGTGCATCTTTTTTTATTTTCTTGCTTTTTTCCTTTATTGGGCTCTACAACTTTTCATCATGGACTAATAGAATTCTAATACTTATTGTACACATTTTAATTATAATATATTTTGTGCAGTTGAAATATTTATTTATTTGTTATACGTTTAAATTGTATATAATTATTATTAATACTTATAATGGACAAACTAAAATATTAGTAAGAAAATAACTACAAAATCATTGAGTTATGTTTGAATGGTTGGAATTCAAGATAGATACACATAAGTTCATGTTCCTTTCATTTAAATTGAGATGTGAAGATGAGTTTCAACCCGTGAGTCAACCTGACTCACCACGGGTTCGAACTAGGTTGAATTGAGAAAAATTCAGTTTTCTCAAAAGTGTGTTGAACTCAACCCAACTCACTTAACCCATGGGTTAAACAGGTTTGAGCTGGGTTGAAGGTGGGTTGACCCACTTAACTCACCAATATTTTTTTACAATTTTTTTTAATAATTATTTACCACTCCTAATTATATAGGTTCAAATTTTATATTTTTAAATGCTAGAATGTTGTTCAATACTATTTGAATTGTTTGAATGTTCAATTAATTTAATTGTCAAGTTATAAACAAAATTTTCTAATTAGCATGACAAAAATGTATAGTTTTTTTTTTATTTATATCTTGTTGAATAACATGATAAAAAATGTGTAATATTAATCATATTTTCTTGGACTATATGAACACTTTCTTGGAAACAATTCATCATATATTGGTGGTGAACATGATGAAGACATTGATTATTGATTTTATTATGATTGTCATCTCGTGGTTTACTTAATAAATTATTTAAATATTTGAATACTTAAAAATAAATACATAAATAATGTTTTTTATATGGATTGGTGAGCCAACCAACTTAATCCACCAACCCGTGGTGGGTTGAGATGAGTTGCAAAATTTTTGACTCACCATAAAGTGAATCGAGTTGGATTCAGTCATTTTCAACTCAGCTCGTTGTGAACCAACCCGTGTGAGTCGGGTTAGCTCACTTTTGACATGTCTACATTTATACCGATACATGTTGATACTTATATACATGACAACATGGTAAAAGTTTTTATATAAGGATACGTATGCATTGTTTGTGTATAAGTAGTGAATAGATTGAGTAATGAAGATCAATAAATAGTATTTTATAAGTTTACTGAGTCAAAAATCCCGTTGGTCATGAATGAGTAGAGTAGTTCAAGGCACTCTTGTAAACGACGTGAACTTTAAGACAAAGAGCTTCAACTTGATGAGCGTGACCATGACCATCGTTTGGAACGAAAATTTGGAAATATTTCTCATTCTCCAATAAACTCACACTGGAATTGTCATCTGTTGTTTCAGAAATGAACTTGGTGGTGTCATGTACAGAGTTCAAAAGAAGATGGAGAAAGCCCACATAAAATGATGCTATATATTGTAGAATGTTTTGAGTAAGAAAAATACAACTGCAGCAGCAAGGAGGGGAGAGGGAGGGGAGGAGTGATGAGAAGGTTGGGTAGCAGCCACGGACGGGAACAATAAGGAAGGGTGGGGAGGAGGAGAGAATAAAAATAACACAAATAGTCCACACGTGCCAACACTGTTCGTTATATATGTCATATAGTTTGTTAAATAAAAAAAAGTTAATTTTAGATAAGAGTTGTCAAAACGGATAATTCGGTCTGACCCAACCCACTACGGATTGGCCACTTAGTAAGCCAATTCAATCCAGTTTACTTATTAGTGAGCCAACAAAATTCAAACCCGACATGGCCAACCACAAGTTGGTAGGTTAAACGGGTTGACTTGCGGGATCACTTAATTAATTTTTTTTTTCGTATAAAAAAAAATAAATTATAATTATGATTAAAATATAAATAAATTTCAATAAAATCTAAATACAATCTAAAAGGATGTTAAACTCCAAATACAAACCAAAATCATAAAAATACAAATTACCAATGTGTTGGTTAAAAAAAAAAAATCTAACCTTACCTAGATGCAAAACCCAATATAATAAAAAACACTTATGTGACCCTTCATTTGCGAGTCGTTGAGCCAATCTGGCTTATCACGGGTTCAACTCGGGTGAGCTGGATTCTAGATAAACCAGGTCAAAAATTAACTCATGGTAGACCGAATTGGCTCGTGAGTTTCAACTAGGAATGGCAGCAGGTCGGGTCAGGCACGGATAGTGTCTACCCGCAACCCGACCTACCAAAAACATATCCACCCGCTACCCGCCAGGTATCCGCTTAAAAAATATCCGTGGATATTTTTAAAACTCGCGGGTACCCATGGATACCCGATACTCACAAATATTTAAAAAATATATATATTTTATAATTTTTTTAATTTAAAATTATAAAAATAAAATATAATTAAATTAAATTTTAATTATAATTAAATTTGACATAATAAAATATACTGTTAATGTTAATTTTAATTAAATTCAACTTAATAAAATATAAATTAAATTTTAATTTTAATTTTTTGCGGATAACGGGTACCCGCGAGTACGGATAGTATGATACCCGCATCCGACCCATTTATAAGCGGGTATTAAAATACCCGCTACCCGCTATTCGCGAGTAATAAATACCCGCAGGTACTAACTACCCGTCATGAATTTTATCCACAGATATCCGCAGACACGATTATTTTTGTCATCCCTAGTCTAAACATATTCTAAGAGCTTTACGTTAGATGATTATGATTAAATTCATGCTTTTATAATGTATAGGAACTAATATTAACAAAAAAACTAATATTAATAACATTATTAGTATATTAATAAATGAGTTAATAAATTAGTGATTTAATAAATATAAATGAGTATATACTAACTTATCTTATGAATCGGTCAATTTATATTTGTTGTTGAATTAATACTAATAAAATTCATAAATATTTTTACGTAAATAAAAATAAAACAATAAATTATTATTTTATTATTAATAATTTTATATAAGTGTATATTATATTAATAATTAATAATATCATAAATTTATCTACAAATATGAATCGAGAATAATGTATTTCTTAAAATAAGTGAATTTTGATAATTTTATTGTCCTAATTAATTTTTACATTACTACTAATTTTTTGTCTAAACATCTCATAAAACATATTATATATATATATATATATATATATATATATATATATATATATATATATATATATATATATATATATAT
>Ga0099822_1008412_pt1 | contig 13203 bp, 6 predicted proteins | sample CowpeawhiteBW_FD_76839 | JGI IMG/M metagenome (GOLD analysis project Ga0099822, IMG submission 76839) | Root nodule microbial communities of legume samples collected from California USA - Cow pea white BW | ecosystem: Host-associated > Plants > Roots > Nodule | place: USA: California | collected... | reverse complement strand
TTTTTTTTAAACTACAAGGCATTTGATTCAATGGCTTTTTCTAGTTATTGATTAACTAGTAGTTCTGGAATATAGAAGTTAATACTCTTAAGAAAAGCGTTTAGAAACTATTATGGATTTTTTATGATTTTCAGGTGTGAGAATGTTGTAAAAACAACAAAACTTAAAAAAAACAGCATTGTTTGACGTCTAGTAGAACCTTGACAGACGTTATTTGACGTCTGACTCTCCTGGACCCGACGTTAATTAACATCTGACTCTCCTGGCCCCGACTTTAATTAACGTCTGACTCTCCAGGCCCCGCCGTTAATTAACGTCTGCTATGCTTTTCGACGTCAATTTTGACGTCACCCAATACGACGTCGGTGTTTGAGCAGACGTCAAAGACCGAAAATATCAGACGTTAAAAGCCTTTTTTGTATTAGTGTGTTTTGATAAAATCCTTTGCTTGTTGAATCAATTGAAATAGTGTGGTTTGATGTTTAATGTTTGGAGCATTTATACTATGACAAAATATAGAGAGAAAGAGATAAAACACACAATTTTTATATTGGTTCGATTCTTAATAATCTACATCCAGTTTTATCTAGCAAATCACAGCTAGAGATATTCACTATATCACAAGAATTTCAAGATTTACAAATACACTTGATAAATCTAAATTCTAAGATACAGGAACACACAAGCAAGGCTTCCACACACTTGCTTAAACAAACACAACAACAAGGCTATCACACACACTTGCTTTAACAACCAAAAATAACAAGGCTATCACACACACTTGCTTTAACCAGAAAACAGTAAAATAAAGAGTTTCAAACTGTACTTAGAACACAAGAACACAACCTAGAAATTAGATTGAGTACACCTTTTCCAAATCTGAATTTTCTTCTTCTTGCCAAGCCAAATTTGATGTTTCTTGATGAAATTCTCAAGAGGATCTTTCAAGATTGCTCAAAGAACCTGTTTCACACTTCTCTTTCTTTCTTTTTTGGTTGAACAACTATGTTAACAACAGGTGCAGAGTCTGTTTTTATAAACCAATTGCTGTCAGCACGAGCCTAGTCGACTACATTAGTTGGCTAGTCGACTATCGGGGCAGCAGATTAACAGTTTCAGGATATTACATACATGTCATGTTAACCATTAACCATTGTCATGCTATTATGGACATCATCAAAAACAGTTCAGATAGACTTAATCAACAACAAAATTGATCATTATTAATTGACCTTATTTCTTCTAAATATTAGTAATCTAAATCTTTATTTTATTATTAAAATTGATAATGTGATTTTTTTTTTAAATTTCAACCTCGACAATACAATAATATCTTCATTAGATTATTTTTTGTTACTCTTGGTATTAAAATTGTGTTATTTAGATGTTTAAATTTTAATTTTAAAATATTGAAATTAATTGTTAAAATCAATTTAATATAAATGATGAATGTCATTGGATGTTTGAAATTGAAATTTAAAATTTAAAAATACTAAAAATTGTAGGGAGTAATGAATTATTTTAGCCCCTTGAGTGACTTAATTATTTACTCATTAGTTTGTTTATAATTTTAGAGATTACATTTGAATTGTGGAAAAATTAAAGTAAAAAGTGTGATTTTGATTGATCCTAAAAATAAGATGTGTTGTGATATTTTTGAGTGATATTTGTTGTTTCTGTTGTGCTAATTTTATTTAAATTAAGTATTATCTTTGTGTACATATACTGTGAACTTTTGTTTTCATTTGAGATGCATATAGTTAAACAATAATCATTTATATTAAATCTTGAATTATCTATCTAAGTTAAGAGATAAGTTAAGAGATATAGAAACTTATGTTTCATAATTTTTTAATATATAGACATTGTAAGTTTATTCTTAAATTTAAATTTTTTTAATTGATCATTTTATGTTGTTCTTTGAATGCTTATTTAATTGTAGTAATTTGTTACCAGTTTCATTTCATATATTTTGGAGATCAATGTGGAATATTATTAAAATTTTATCAAAAATAATAGAATAAATTTTGTTCATATATGTTAATAAAATATGAGCATATTTTTTCCGAATAGATAGAGTCTAACCTTCAATTAAAAAGTGAAAATTATATATTTCGTTATTGATAATGATGAAATTTGTAATAAACCAAATTTATGTCACATTCATAAAGAATATAATAATGAAGTTAATGAAATTTAGGTGAAAAACAACGTAAATTGTAGACATTTGGGTAAATAATAATAACAAAGAGTAAAAGTAGTAATGTTCATTATTATAAATAATAATAAAATGTTCATTTTATTTCCCAGTACATTGAATAAAATAATATATGTATTGCCCTTAATAATATGCATATATGTATTTATGTGTTGGACACAAACGCTTACCCTTACAGCAAGAGTTACGTATCCTCTGTTATTAAATGATACATTTTAAAATAAATTCTTAATCTTTTTAATAAGGTATTTTTGTAAGACTTTAGATTTTACTTTTTATTATTTGTCCTCTATTAAATATTGGTTGTATTTATATTTTGTATTAATCAATAATGGGAAAGTTATCATTTATTAATTTCATTATTAATACAATCACATAAGTTAATAAAAACAATTAACTAAGTTGATTTTTTTTAAGTATAACTAATATATGAAATTAACATTCACTATAAATGATTTATATCTAGAACACAAGGTTTTCCAATTAAGAGCTTATACGAATTGACTTATTCAACTTGACTTACAAAATAGTTAATGCAAATTATAATCATCTTTCTTTCAATATCTGTTTCACTAAAAATTAAACTTGTTACTTTAGCTTTAATATTGAATATTAAATTAAATATAATAAATCAAACACAATAGTCCAAACATAACTATTTGATTATAATTTGTTAAAAGGCTTCCATTATGAAACGTGAAAATTTTGATTATGACTTCTGAAAAGCTGTAACCACCAAAGAAGCAACCCACAACGTTATGTATACAGTATATTATTTTGTTGACTCGGTTTATTACGGTGGAATCACACTCACACTTTTCTGTTTTCAAATAAAAATAGTTTCATTTTTTTTTTGTAGAAAAATACGTTCATATTGTCATAGCCAAAAAATGTAAATGTGAAATCACATCAAATAAAGTAATTTGTTTGAATGTAATTTTAACTTTATTCATGAAATAGTTATTTATATAGATGAATTGGAAGAATCGTACACGTGAAATTAATAAATATTAATAAGTGATATAATAGATAGTCTAATAAACTTAACCGCTAACAAATATCGTTCTACCAGACTTCAAATAACTTCAATACCATTTTAAAAAAAAGTAAATTTTAAGTCTTATTCAACTTTATAAAATTAACTTTTAAATTGAGATCTATACTCACTTATACACAAAAAATCAATCTTATAAGTCGATAATATATATATATATATATATATATATATATATATATATATATATATATATATATATATATATATATATATATATACCTTTACAAAGAGGGGACATGAAGAGTCTAACAACCAATCCATGTCTAGGCTTGTTGTGTGAAGGCAATGTTAGGTTTGTAATCTAATGGAAAAGTTTGCATTATCTTTATAGTACATATTCAACAACTTCAAGGAAAGTTGGTGGGCCATACCATCTTCAATTTTGGTTGCCTCTGATAAAGCAACTTTATTTATGACTTGATTGTTCATAATGGAATGAGAAGATAGTTTGGGTGCTTGAAAAATAGAATATTGATTACTTGTAAGTAAATTATGAACTCTACACATTTGGCAATACCTTTATGTACAAACAACAAATTATACTCATTTATTGATTGTGTTCTACTGTAGTTTGAAAAAGAAAATACCTTTTTTCCTAGTAATGGTTTCTATGATAAAAACAGCAACATGTTTGGTAAAATAACGGTGATAGATCAGTGGCTAACTCTTAGGGCTTAAAGTGGTAACTGGAAGATTTAACTCAAAACTTTCTATACAAAGACGCATCTTTACTTTATAACAGAAATGGTGTTTGTGAAACCATACATAAAACAGAGTTAAGCATGTCATTTTTATCAAGGCATGTATCAGACATTTGAAAAATCAGAGGTTTGAATCAGTAAAAAAAGACATTGATAAACTTGGTGTGAAAATAAGTATACAAAACCAGTCAATGACTAAAAGAAAATGGTAACAAATTGAGGGCAAAATGGCTAGTTTTTGTTTAGGTAGAAGGATGTTTTAGTAATCTTAAAGCAACAATAAAAGCAGTGCAGTGATTAGGGCTTCAACAATAGGACATGTTCAACCACTACACTCATTGTAACTGAAAAGCTAGAAAGGACATTAATCTTGTTATGATGCTACAACAAATAATCTGACACCATTGGAGTGCCAAGGACATAAACATTGAATTGAACTTTGGACTGAGAAGGATCCAAACAATATTATATATTATATATGTATATAAATATCCAAATGCATCAAATCAATTACACATCCTAAACACTGTTCCAACTCTTGCTGATAACAGATTTCTGAAAAGAATGCAAAAGATTGGTACTACAGGGAACAATTGACATTCTATTTTCATCCTGATGATAAATATCAGGCTGCCTACACTTAGGTAACAGTAAACCTGTATGCCATGTAAGCTAGATGACATTTATTAATCCTAAATTTCCCTAATCTAACAATTAATGTGAAACATGCAACTTGCCTCACCTCAAGATTTATCCTCATCTGACTGAGAGCATGGGGGCTCAGAATTAACAAAGAAGTCATCAACTGAAACAAAAACAAACATTTCTTTGATTAAATCAAAACAAGGACTTCAAAATAAGAATAAAAAAGTAATAGCAAAAATTTCTATAGGACATTACCTATATCCTGTTGATCAGGAGATTCGAGCAAAATATCTGAATCGGATGGCAAAAATGGTGAACCAGGATAGTTTCCCAGAGCTCCAAGATCTGCAAAGAACTCAAGACAATAAAAGAAGGAAGACACCAACAATGGTTGAACAAGTAATTGAAAATCTTGAGTATAATCCTTGACTGCATTCATTGATTTCTAAAATGATTATTGGTCATTTACATGCAACCTATAGCGCTTGAGACATTAAAACGTACATCAGATAACTTATGGCAACATAAAATAGAATATCAGTTCTTCATAGATAAACAAAAAGACCAGCAAAGTCCAATTTTACTTGAAACTAAATATTGATGGTAAATGCTTCCTGGTTCTTTTTGGTTATTACTGACTCAAACAGATTCAGTTTTTTCTGCTCAAATATTCATATTACTTGGGTTGATGAATGACATAACAGATCACAAACTCAACATTTTCTTCTCAAATATTCAGTGTACTTTCGGCAGATGAATGACATAACAGATCACAAGCTCAACACATGTTGTACATCTCAAACAACTTAACATTTAAGTGCATATCTGAAAGCAAATCAGAAAATTGTGTAAGAAATTACCTCCCAAGTTTGGTAAATCTGCCGTTAGATCTGATAGACTAAAGTTCCATTGAATTTGATCCAGTGATCTGGAAATTCCATTGCCACCGTCTGGTGCGAGCTGTAATCCTACTGAACTTGCCACATCAGATGTAAATGCTGTATCAAGAGCTGAGGCATCAGCACCCATTCCTGATATTTCTGATGCAGTGAAGGGGAAATGGCCACTCGATGCAACTGATGTCGGACTTACTGGCATTTCTGAGACGGATGACATTGTACCATTTGGTGGAATAACAGGAGCCATATCAGGAGCATTGTGGTCCATCACCATACTTCAACAAGGACAAAGGCAAAGCATGTTAGTTTTAACATAAAAGGAGGAAGTAACAGTTAGAAATGCATTATCATGTCATACAACTGAACAGTTAATTATGAAATCAATTACCACTTAGCTACAAAATACACATTTACACATTTCAGACAACTTAACTACAAAAGATAACAATCCAGGACCTTATATAAGCAATCAAAATATTGCCCCTGTAGGAGTCACAAAAAGGAATTATGTGCAGTAAGAGAAGTTCTCACTCATTCCCAGAGTTCATCCGAATGGGGTGAAAGTTGCCTGGGGCAGGGACTCCATTCACTACATGACAACTTGATATACCACAACCCATGGAATCAAGATGAGGTTGACCTGTTGCTTGCATGGGAGGCTGCTGTAGCACTGGGTATCCCATAGGTAGGTTGTTGACTGCACTGCAAACAAATGGTGTTAAAGAATAATGCAAGGAAATGAAAAAAAGATAAAACAAAGCGACTTGTGCCTTTATAATCTAATCCATCTTTTTAGACTGAAATGTACACAGAAAGAAACACAAAGATTATGCAAAAGACTCATACCTAGAGGCAAACAAAACATTTATAACACAGCAAAAAGTTCCTCGGCATTCATAAAAATAACACAACTGAGGAATATATAAAAGGTTTCCTCAACTTAGATCTTAGGCTAATACAAAGCCAGAAATGCATAGACTAACAAAGAACATACTGAAGTTTCCAATTTTTGTATTTCAGAATTATGAAGATTAAAATTTCCAAGCAATCTCGTAATAGCACTAATAATTGATAATTCTTCAAGAATCCAAACCTGTTAACTAACCAAAGTTTTGGTTAAATCTAAGCATTAACATCTGGAGTGAAATCAGGCAACACCATAGTTAATACCCAGGAAAATGTATTTAATTACTGACTAATTCTCTTCAATTAATAATGTACTTAAGTTTTCACAGTAGTAAAGCCTCTATGCTTTTAAGGAACTTCGAAGAATCATGAGAATCTTACTACTTTCTTAATTTTCATGAAGTATCACTTTAGACCTTTTAGACGAGACATGATCTGTTCCCTGTTGTTGGCCATGAAGTTTAGAGTGCAGTGAGAGTGAGATTACATAACATGAGAAGTGACACATAAGTGTTATCACTCAACTCAACACAGTTTAGATTTAGCCATGCAAAGATGTGAAGACCTTTGTGTTTAACACAAACTGTCACATATACACACTGATAAGAGGGCAAGAATGTACCAGGCATTGGATGGATTCCGTTCTGTATTGGGGCCAATGGTACCTTTGCAGGCATGGGACACTTCATTAGATGATACTGATGCTCAAGCAAATGATTGAATAAAAGAATTTGCTTTTTCAATTTTAGTCTGATATAGTAGGCCCTGAAGAAATCAGCGTTCTCTTCCTCTAGCTTCTGCCATACTGCATTAAAAAGGACCAATTACAAAGCAAAGGGACATGAGTCTGCATCTACTTTAAGATGTATGGAAAAGTTACAAGAAAGCAAGTACCATATTTTTTCTAAAAGCAAGATGTCTCAACTTTAAAATTATGCTAATTTCCATGTAATCCAACACATGAAGCAGATAACAAATTAAACTAAATAAAACTTGGAAAATCATTACAATTTACAAATCAATATCATTTCAAAGCTTGCTACAAACAGCATATACAATAGTTATATTATTAATTACAATTTACGATGCAATATATAGATGGCATGACGGAGACCTTAAGATGCCTACCAAGGGTAGTGAATCCAGGATCTATCTTTGCCCGTGTCAGTAGTGTTTTAACCACTTCATCTTTATTCATATATAACTGTAGGCATCTTTCTATTAAATTCTGGACCTGTATGAATATTTAATCCAAAAGGAAAAAATAAACAGATTAATTCAGTTCAAATTCTGCAGATCATCCTCATAAAATTCAATCCACGAAATAAACGAAACAAGGGAAAAGTGGGAAACAACAGAAAACTACTAAAATGTCCAGGAAAGAACAGATATCCTTACAAACTCAATATCCTGCCGTGAAACTTTTTTACTGTCATTACTTGTAGCAGATGCTGAGCCTGTGTCTGTAACAGGAGCATCAGTTGTGTGATTGTTTGGTTGTTCACTCTTGGGCTCATGAGAAGCTTGAGTTGATGACTGTAATTCTTCTGAGCTCTGCAAATCCATAAAATATTAGCTTAGTGTAACTACAACAAATGTAAGCAGCCACAGGAGTTATGAAGAAAATCTAGAGGATTAGGCATATCGATGTAGAATGCCAGAAATTAAATATGAATACAGAAGGCTTGCAGATTATTAATGTTCAGAACATTAAATATGTACAAACTAGTTTGCTTATAGAAGCATACAATACAACAAACTAAACAACTGAAAATGGCAAGGACATATTATTATTTTTCGGGGAAATACTGAATTTTGCCTCTCATTAACCTCCATCATGTTCAAATTTGATAAAAGAATTATATCATTGCGTTTTAAGTAACAGACCTTCATTCCATAATTATTCAGTTAGATTCCTATTGAAGAAATATTAGATTCAGAGCAACTCCATCCCCTGTTAACTTATTTATTAGCTATTGCTGGCAACATCAGTGACAGATGAAATAACAAACCACCATGCAAAACCTTCATTTCTTCAATTTTAAAAGCACAAACCATTATCCAAATACACACTGTGAAATTCATTACGGTAACCCCCATGTTGGTGCACAAGTGAACATCTTATCAGGGTTTTCCACCAAAACAACCAAATTAACAATGTCATATAAACACGAACAAAGTCATTTTGTCTCCATTCAAACCAAGTGACAAACACCCAAAACTACAAAAATAATTATACAGGAGGAATTAAGAAAACGTCACAGATAAACTCTATTAGCAATGAGTGGCATACATAATGAATGTGCTCTCAGTGATAACAGAACTACCACTGCAACGAAGTTGGGCTAAAATTATTTGTTAAAGCTTGTAAATTAGAAACTTTTCAATACTTCAACTATGATAGATGGTTGAACAAAGATATACCAAACCACAGTGATGTTTTCATCAATGATGTTTCAGATTTAGCTAATACGGGGAATAACATGCTTATATAGATTGAATTAAGTAGTTTCATAAGGGTAAATTTGTCTTTCTCTCAGCAAACAGCACAGCATGCATCAAATGGTTGGCTGTAACTAGATTTTAAAAGGAATAATATCAAGCATATATATTCTCAATGTTGACATCCAATAAGGCCAACTGAATTAGATTCATAAACTTAATCATTGCGATGGTGGATATTGCAAACCATGCACCAAATACCAAGATAAAAAGAAACATATAACAGGGGAACCTGCAAGTTCTTCATTTCAGCAGAAAGAAGGCTGACTGCATGTCTTTCAGGGATTTAAGTAACCACAAACAGTCTTCGAATTCAAGTTTGTTTGCATTTATGTCAATGACAGGCCCAAGTTGAAGCAGTCTTCATATGAAACAAGAGGAGTAATGAGAGAATGGTAAACCATACCACTTATATAAGCATATGGTTATTTAATTCAACAAAAACCATCTATAAAGAAATCCAATATCAAAATACCTTTAAACAAAAATATAAAAAATAAAATAAAAAAATAGCATGTTCTACATCAGAGAGAACCTCATGTGACAAAGAAAATGCAGTTGCCACTTGTCTGTACTGTTAAAAATCTTAAAAAAGAAAATAAGGGCCATTAGTTGTGCAATTAAAAATAAAATTCCCAGAAAGGAAGGATGCCAAATGCATTTATTACTACACTAAAGTAGACATAAGCAAATTAGTGCACCCAGTCTAAGATGACGCCAAAAAACACAATTTCCATAGTTTTTATCTTTTTCAGTCAACTTAGTAATTTCTCCATTCCTTGTGAAAGAATAAATCAGATGAGAAGCCATGCCGTTTAAGATGAATTGTAAAATTCTTCAGCCAGGAAAAAAGAAATTAGAAATTAAAGTCGGTTCGGGTTCTCCAAGGATTAAGCAATAATTAATCACTCAATTTTAGAAACCACGAGAAAAGGGGAGAGGAGAATGCAATTATTTTCAGAAAAAAAATGGCAGTCGTGAACCAATGTCTTCCACCAATGAATCCTAAGTATCCACAATTGATTCAAACGGCAGAACAAACAAACAAAAAAAAAAAACAGAATTTTTCAAATCTTAAAAAAAGGAATTGAAGAACAAATTTGGAGCAAACCAGATCTCAATTGTGAATGAGATGCTGAGAACTGAAGCAGAAGAAACAGACGAATTCATCAAGCAAAGAAACACCTTGAAGGAATAAACTTTCCAAGCTACCAAACAAGAAAGCACCCCCAATGCCCCCGAAAACAAACACCCCATGAAGCAAAAAAAGGAAATGAAGATCTAGCAAATATATTACCTCACAGCCACTTCCTGAATCTCCAACCAGAAAAACAAAAACACAGTTATATCGACGGATTTAAAAACCCCACCAGCTATTTCAAGCTTAATTAACTTGAAAAAGATGCATCAACTCATGGAAAGGGAAAAAGAATGGAAATTTAGGAAAAATAGGGAAGGCTGGTAAGTGGGGGCTGAGGTTGAAAGAACGAAGAAGTGAAGAGTGAACAATAATAATAATAGCATTTGAGGTTTAAGAAGATATTTTGAAAAGGTTGGAAAATGATATTTACATTAGGGACACAAGTCTGAATGACAATGAGGGTGCTGGAAGAAAATTACAGTGTGTATGAGAGAGAATGAGAGAGAGTGAGAGAGAGTTGTTATGTGCAAAAGGTGAAGAGAGGGTGAAAGAGATGGCTTGTGGAAAATTTTGGAACGGGAAAATCAAATTTTGAAAAATATATTCTACTAACAATTTTGGATGGTGACTTCTTTTGACTCATTTGCTTTGGACTTTTTATTATTATTATTATTATTATTTTCCTAGTAAGAAAGTAAATAAATAATGATGAATAAAATTAAATTTATGTTTATATTTATATATTTATATAAGACAAAATATAGAAGTGTTTAAAATTTATATAAGACATAAATTCATGCGACTCAAGCCGATGATTTATCGGCTTGAAACAACGTAATCGAAGACAATAGAAACACCAAACCAACAGGTTCAAAATTAATGTTTATAATTACTAAGTTCAAATTGAACAAACGGTTCTATTAAATATTACAGTGAATTGTATATGTTGTAAAACAATTTATAAAAAAAATTTAATACATATTTTTAAGAAAAAGAAAATAAAACGCGAATAATTTTTACTTAAGAAATCCTAATTAACTATGGGAAACTGTTATATGACTTTTATTGGTATATACCTTTTATATTATTTTCAAAAGTATTTAAAGAATTCATGAACATAAATGTTTGCAATGATGTTACTATTAACTATTTTTATAGAATTTTTTTCTCTAATTGTGTTTTAAATATTTTTTTTTTCATAAATATCATGTCACATTTATTGAAGATGTTCAAAGTCGACAAGAATTGTCAAGCACACGAAATGGTTTTCAGATTACTTCCAAAGTTATCTTTTTTGGATTCAAATCTCTCCAAATCTTCGATCTATTTCAAACCAACCATACAAAAGTACTCAAACCAAAAATACACAACAACCTGAAAAAAATTAGAAAATCATTAGCACGTCTAAGCTGAAATTACTTGAAAAATAATAAAATAAATAAATAAAACACCGAACATAGTAAAATATGTTATGAAACACAATACGTTAAAAACAAAATATTAGTGAGAAGTAACAAAATCAACAATTGGAGGTTAAAAGGTTATTGTGCAACTAAGGTAGAAGATAAAAATATTTGTAATGGTTGTAAATACTAAATAAAATTAAATAATATCATTAAGGTTGGAAAACTTTATAAAAAATTTCTTGAAAGAATTTGTATGATACTTGTGATTTTATTTTATTTTTTTGTCACGTAATCATAAGTTAACCTCTAATAATTAATTTGACAAAATAAGTTAGAGAATCATAGAATCATTGTTAAAAAACATATAATGTCAAACAGATAAATTTGCTTTGGTTTCTTCAATTATGAAGATTTGGAATCAATTTATTAATTAGCTTGAGATTTTCTTATGAAATAAATTGAATAAGGTTAAGTAACTATCACAATAGTAAAAACAAGTTATAAATGTATGAAGTCTTTTGTGTCAACCTTCTTCTAATCTAATAACATAAAACTACTTATGACAGGGAAAGATGTTATTATATTTAGAAAATCAACCATTTGATGTTTGATTTCAAAAACTAAGCATGTTTTATATATGGTCATTAGAAAAATTGATTATACGAACTGCTGTTGAAAACATTAAGTCTAAAACCCCACTTAAACATAAGTTTTTATGAGATAAACTTAGATAATAAATCATATCTTGTTATAAAGTGAAAATCTTAATTCAAATAATTTATCTAAACACTTCAACTAAAACATTAACGTGGGTTGTTTTAGTGAATTTCTTATTAATTTAAACATTATTATAATGTTTCTTCACATATTCATATTACACATTCTTAATTTATTGGTTATCATCTATGATGCACATATACGATACGTGTATCGAATATAACATATATATGATATGTCGATAAGTTTATTTTAAAGTTAACAAGATACAATACGTAATATATGAATATTGAAAAATGTAAAATAATTCTTAAAAACATGATAAATATTGTTATTGTGTGGATTCAAATTAAAATCATATGAATTAAACATTGTCAAAAAAAATTATAAATTTTTGTCATAATAAAAGTATTACTGCATTATAGATTACATGATCAGTATCAATGAAGTATCGGTGAAGTGTCCTGAAATATCATATACGAATACGTGACCTAAATTAAAGTATCGGTGCATCATAGGTTATCATTCATATTTTTTATACGATGCAAATGAAAGTTAGTAATAAGGAAGAAGATTAGATAAAGAGTTAAATTGTTTGAATTAACATTAACACGCACAAAAATTACGTCTGTTATACATCAGGCATAATTGTGAGAGACCTAAATTTATGTCTGTTGTATTTATAACAGACGTAAATTTACGTTTGTCGTAACAAACGTAAAATTTTATATTTTTTTCTCATATCTGCACCAAATTTCCTCTTATCATCTTCTTTCTCCTCCTTCTTCATCTTTTTCTCTTTCTCCTTCTCTTCCTTCTTCATCTAATAAATCTAAAATTAACCAAACATCTAATATAAATCAATATTCATAAAACTCATATTTAAGACAAACAAGGAAGACATTCATGTAAAACAATGACTGAATTTCCCCCACCACCCCCCCACCACACAACCACCACACCACACAAAAACAACACAACAACAAAACATACAACACAAAAAAAAAAAGA
>Ga0099822_1008408_pt1 | contig 13205 bp, 7 predicted proteins | sample CowpeawhiteBW_FD_76839 | JGI IMG/M metagenome (GOLD analysis project Ga0099822, IMG submission 76839) | Root nodule microbial communities of legume samples collected from California USA - Cow pea white BW | ecosystem: Host-associated > Plants > Roots > Nodule | place: USA: California | collected... | reverse complement strand
GTAAACAATATTATAATATAATTTTGTAATATATGAAAATTTTCAATTCCATATTATATATTAGAATTATCTTATTTTATTTTATTTATATATTTTAGTAGAATAATATAATGATAATAGTGTCAGTTTAAAGCGTTTTTCACATTATATTTGTCATCCAGTAAAAATATTATGTCAGTTTTAACTAACGCTTTTTGTCTCTTTAAACTGCCATTTTATACGTTGTATAAAATGACGGTTGTTGCGGCAGTTCATCTATCAAGATTCAAACCCATAACCATGCCTATGCCGAACCATTCAACCAATTCAAGTTTCGTGATTATTCTTAAAATCATAAGATTATATTATCACACAGCATGATCAAACATATATTTAAAATAATAAACAATTAAATAACACATAATTGGGCATACTTAGGACTTGAACCCAAGTCTTCTCAACACCACTAAGTATTCTCAACCACTTGAACTAGTACTTTTCCACATCACATCAATCAATAATAAATGTCATAAAGGCTCCCACTATCCGCATTTATTAATTAATCATTTATTTAATTAATTAAATTTAGCGGATCTTACACAGGTTGTTATATGATGTATTTGCATTTAACATGAAGTACCTAATGGAGATGGTCTTGGAGTGGTTCCTCTCGCCGAAGGTCATGTATTGGTCTATATACCCTCGAGTCTCTACTCTTTCTCTTGAGAACTAGACAATTTCATCAATGCTAGTAGAGGATATCTACTAAACTTCCTTGATCAATCAAAACCTTATTGAAAATGAAACATTTTATCTTTACCTTAATCACCATTGGGTTATCTTGTTTGGGGTAAATGGCTTAGAAATTTGCGTTAGTGAATGTGATGGGTGGCATTCACAGATTGTTCTGCTCTAAGGTGCTTCTTTCTTACGGTTGCGGAGGATCCTCCTCAGGCAAATCCTCCTACGATAGTGTTGATCGTCCCCCTCAAAGGAGGGTTTTGTTCTGGTGGTTGTCTTTCTCCTCACGTTGGTTGATCACGTCTCTTGTTGCCATTCTCACCTAAGCGAGAAAGACCTCGCCTCAAAGAGAGTTCGTGCATAGGGGGTATTCAAGTTAGGCATTTCTCTCTTTAGCAAGGATAGTTTCGCTCTAGCGAGATGACTTTTCTTCAGCATGAAGTACCTTCTCGCTTAGGCGAGAATCACGTGTCTTAAGCGAAAACTCATGCGATATAAATATTCCATGAATCAAAAGGTTGGAGCTGGAACTTTGCATCCTATGATCTTAGAACCATAAAAAGGGCAGAGGAATCATCTTCTATGGGATTTTCTTGTTTAGCTCTTAGGACTTCAATGGCTACCATGAGTGGATAATCTTTTATCTTGAGATTGAATGTAATCAAATCAAACTTGGATGTAATTTTGTGATATTTATATATAGCATTTATGTTTATAGCCAATATTGGTATTATTGTTCTATTTTTAATGCTTGATTCTATTTGATCAATAAACTCCTGATTATGATTTTTAGATCTAATTGTACAATGTTTCAAAAAATCTGATATGAACAATGATACTTGATGTATTGCGATGCTAGGAAAAGATTTCAATATATCAATTGCTTATAACAGTTGAATCTAATGTTGGATAGTTTGTTGAATATGTGAGGAATCAATATTTAGGGAACTAATTTTATGAATTTTATACATGAGGAATCAATATAAATGATTTTTTGGTGTTACATCAATATTGGTAAATTCAGATGTTGTATGTTTATATTCATCTAGATTACAAACAAGTGAGATAAATGAAATTCAATCCTAGTTTGATCATGTTCTTGTTGTTCTTAGGGGGGATTGAGGACTTTGTAGGGTTGTGGAGATTTGTTACTCGCTGTGAATTGTTTGTGTAGTATCTTAGATAACGTAAGCTAATTTCTCTGTCCTAATTCATAAACATGTTAGGAATGTTTATTATATGATTATTTTGTGATTGAGTGATGTATCTGATATGTGGACTAGTTTATGATGTTTGAAACCTATGAAGATTTAGGTTTTACCAGTTATTTGAGAATAACAATATGTTATGGGTGCAATTGAGTTCAATTGGTGTGAAAATTGATGTTTTTGAGGTTTTGGAGTTGTGTGGATTGGCTGAATATGCATAATTTTGTTTAGATCATTTTCTGCAGGACTATGCAGATTTGCAAACTCGCTGGGCGAGCGAGTTGATCTACAAAATTATGCAGAATACTAATCTGCAGAATTATGCATATTTGCAGACTCGCTGGACGAATTTCCAAGTTATGGACTTCCACACTTGGGAAGTCGCTAGACAAGTAAGTCTCGCTGGGCAATTTATGTGAAGATTTTTCCACTGCAACTCCAATGGCAAATTCCTTAAATAAGCCATTTGGTCGTTGGTCGAGAGGGGAGAACTTTCACCGCCCAATGAGAAAATGTGTTCGCTGGGCGAGTAAGTCAGAATATGAAACTTCTATTCTTGAATTAGTTGAGTGTTATTTTGTTATTATAGAAGTTATTTGGGTTGTTCATTGATAACTAAGTATATATGTTAATACTAATTGAATAAGATTTAGCAATGTATTGTAGTAGTGCATGCATTGAAGTGGCAATTGTCTTGGCAGTTATCCTGACGTTTTAATGACCATTCAAATTCACAAATAGAGAGAAATGAGGTATGTAGTGAGAGGAGCAAGGGGTACTAGCCTAGGAGTTTTTCCTTGAACAAAGGTGTTAACAGATTAACCTTGTATGTGGTAGAATTTTATTCTTTATTTGTCGCTCTGCAGAGCATGAAATGCTGCTACAAGTGCACAACTTCCTGGATCCAACCTCAATCCATATATTTGGATCAATTGATTCTTAGATTATATGATTGTATGAAATTAACTAATTATTAGTGCCTAATGTATGTTATTACCTATTGATTTGAGTTATTCTTTAAATTGTATTAGCTTACCCTTTTTTTGTCTTGGTTTGTATTGGTGTTTTTTTTCCTTACAATGATCACCTGATTAGTGTGAGCAGTTGGAGATCTTGAAGCTGGTCTAGTGCATGGAAGAGGGGGGAAAGTTGCTGAGTAGAGTTTCTTTGGAAATCTAGTGCTTGTGTATAAACTTGTGTTTTCCTTTTTAAAAACTTTTTTATAGGTTCGTATATAAAATTGTATAACAATTTATCTTTTTGTTGGATGACTATAATATACTATTTATATACTTAGGTTCTATGTTGTGAATTATCAATTATGAAATATTTTGTTTGATGGTTAAGACTATTAAATTAGATGTTACACTCTTACGTCAAAATCATCATACTAAAATTGACTTTTGGTATGCTTGCCAACAGACCAACATGTATTTTAATTAATATGTTCTTCAATTTTATATCTAAGAGTGGTACATTCATCTATATCATGACAAAAGTTACAGTGGTATGGACATATCGCGAGGTGTCTGCATTGGAAGGGGTATTAGCCCTCTTTGGAGTGGTAATGAATCAACATACAGAGCCTCCTATAGAACCCGTGACTTGGGAATGTTCAATGTGGTATACCTAGTAAACCTAAGAGGTTTAGGAGGATTAGTTGGCCAAGTCTGCGTTGGAGGGCCTCTGAAAGATCCCTCGTTGTTCTGCCTCTTATCTACAACATTATCTTCGGCTTTGATTTTGTTCTTAAAGTCTTTCAATTCTTCCAAACACATGTATTTGGCGACTCTTAATCTCAACTTGGCCACTTTGGCTTTTGGTTTGCAAAGATTGTCAGCGAAAGGCCCTACTCATAGGGTTGTGACCATCTAATGTACCATTATACCTATCAATTGTCAAGGTTTTCTAGCTCTGTGGTAATGGAGTCTCCAATATATTATCCATAAAGGGGTGCTTTCGTGAACATCTTAGTAACGTAGAGGTATCGACAATCCCAACTGTATGGGTATTGACATTTTGTGCACTCTCCTCCACGGTCTTTTCTCCAACCGTTGAGGATGTCACGTGAGTCTTGCTTGGTCAAGGGGGGTCATCCTCATATTACTCCTGAGTTTGCATTCTGTCTTAGCATTCTCAGCTCATAATTCTACTATCTCCTTTTGTAGTGCCAACATCAGTGCCATATGATTGGTTTCTACCATTTGTGTCTCTTATTCGTTGTTTGGCATCTTCCTAATGGACACCATGTGTACTTAAGCTAAATTGGCCCCATGGTGGATGCCAATGTTCCTACATGGACTAAATGTACCATAAGGGACAAATCTTTTACTGCAGCTAAGATGTTCAAGGTCCACTTTTTAATCTTCCCTTCGAGTCACCAAATCACTTCACTTCTATAGAGTCCTTGATGGAGATGCTCCTTCATGGATCACATCAGATGCCCATTCCAATTGGTGTTCCACCGATTAATCTACTCAGAACATCATCAAAACGCAGCGAAAGACTTGATTCTCTCGTTTGAAATTCGGAAACTCACAACACTCACGATGTTTGGGCAACCCGACGAGATGAAACCTCATCTAGGGTTTATGGTTGAGCTAAGATGAAAGGGAATAAATCTCACTCTATTCATCAAAGCTGCATTACATGAGGTTGGGTTGCCTTTATATAGGTGAAGGCAGCCGGAAAAATAGAAGAGAAGAAAGGGACGCCGTCTAATAGTAAACTAATGGCTCAAATGGTTCGGTTGCCTAAGCAGAACCCTAACGACTAAGGAAGTTCAGTGACGGAAGGACGAAACCCTTAATAGAAGATTGGAACTCGTGATAGTGTGAGGAACTCGTGAAGGTGTGGAAGAAAACCCTAGTAGAGTTTGGGAGACTCTAAAATAGGAATAAAATTTGGACGCGAGTGTTGCATGAATAAGTTTGGTTGGATCCGTGTGTTGGGAGAATTTGGGCTGCTGAATGCATGGATGTTGGCATGTAGTTGGCTTCTCGGCCCAAACACGATTGACGCAGAGCCACGTTATGGTAGGTGTGTTGGAGGAAACATTGGGCTGAACGTAGCAGAGGGAAGCCCATAAAAAGGAACATTGAAGTCTATCTCCCCACACGTGGAAGTGGCATGAAAGAGGACCAGTTATTAGCATGAAATGGCATGAGTGGTGCGTTGGCTTGCATGTTGCAGGCCCAATGTTGACTTTGGTTTTGATTGGGATGCACATTGCATTGCAAGTTTTTTCCTCGTATGGCTTGTAAATCAAAGTTCCTAGCCTATATAGAAGATAAAGAGAATTAAAGTCGCAAACAAGTTATTTATTTAATTAAAAAAAGAAACAAATAAAAGAAATAGGCCTAGGCATTGACCCAATGCTATAAGCCTTGTTGGGATCACATCATCTCCTCCCTCTTGAAGAGGATTTGTCCTCATATCTAGAGGTTGTTTAAAGCTCACAACAACCAAATTGAGGTTCCACCAGGATCAAAAATAAATCTGCAATAGTCATCAAACAAAATTGCATTGAATTCATAGAGACCATGCAGTATACATGAATGTGTAATGTGTGAAAATGGGCTTTTAAATTTTGAAAAGGTGATATTCGGCCCACTTCACCAAAGGAATGTTTCACACTTTGACTTAAAGGAGTTTTGAAAATAATTTTAAAGTAAAAGTGTGTTGTGGCACAAAATGTTGAGGAGTGTGAAATAATGGAATGAGATGGATTGTAAAACAGTTGAGAGGAAAACAAAACAAAAGATTTAGTGGAAAAAGAAGAAGAGTTTAAAGATGTGATTACTCCCCTTGGAAATTGGGTCTTCATAAAAAGAAGTGGTGAAGGTTTGTATACCAAATCCCTATTAATGAGTTCCCTTTCTACTTTTGAAATGCTCTTTAACTCTACCACTTTTGATTTTCTTTCAAACTCACTTTCTTGTCTTATTTTCTCTCTTTCTTCAAATTCTTTTCTCTCATTCTCTTCTTTGGCTTTTCTAAGATTCTTCTATTTTTCCTTTTCTTCTAAGTATACATTTCTTTTCCTTAGCATGTAGCTTCTCAAGCTTTTCTCTTCCTCTCTTTTGTTTTTCTCTTACTCTCTTTTGTTTTTCTCTCTCTCTTTGGCTACTCAAGAGCAAATCTAGATTGTTCTTAAAATCTTATTCTTGTCTAGAAAACTTGACAACATTTTGAATGAATGCATCACCTATGTCAATAAAATTTTCTAACCTAGACTATTCATCTCGAGTTATCTTAAATGAAGGGGGAATAATATGTTTCCACATGCATGCTTTCAATTCATAAAATGTATTAATGAATGATTCTATCCCCGTTTGCACTCTTGACTACCTCTTTTTCTAGCACTCAGATGCACATCCTATAAACCTAGAAGTAACGTGCCTAAGAATGTCAAATTGACTATATTTACTAAATAATGGTTGCACCAACTTCTCTGTATCCCACATCCAATCTCTAAAAGATATTAGTTCTATATCTTCCCCAAAGAATGGAATGTCACTATGAATGGTATGATGCAACTCATTACTACTATGCCTACCTAAATGCACACTATCGTAAGAAGAAAAACTCATTTTCAAATGTTTTTGAAACACTTTTATCAAAACAAATTTTCACAAGATACTTGAAGAATTTCTGTAGAGAAAATAAGGTGAAACTGATCTAGAAATACTCTCAGGAAAAGGAGGTGAGTCTCTTGGACAGGCTTAGAAAGTAAGCATTTCCTAGCTACAAATCTCTAAACAACTTTCACAAAATTCTCAATGAAAATTCTAAGAAAAATAGCTTAATTGTGAAAAACATTGTTTTCAAACTGTGTGGACTAATTAAAACCTAAAGACCAAAAGAAGGTCAACTAGGTGTTAATGGCATGGCACCTAGATATTGTAAGACCTGAGAAAATTAATTAATTAAATAATTAATTAATAAATGCAGGTAGTAGGAGCCCTTATGACAATTAATGTTACCGTTTATAACGTGGAAAAGTACTAGCTTAAGTGGTTGAGAGTACTTAATTGTGTGAGAGGACTTGGGTTCAAGTCTGATGTATGCCAATTGTGTGTTATTTGATTTATTATTATTATGACAATATGCTTGATCATGTTAAGTGATGATATAATCATAGAATTATATTAATTATCATAAGACATGAATTAGTTAAATGGTTATGCATTGAATTGACATGAGGATGGTATGGGTTCGAATCTTGGTGAACCAAATTAAGTTTCTTTTTGTTAAAATTAGTTTTGGCATGAAGGTGAAAGGCAAGGAAAACCCTAGCAGCCAAAGGGGCTGGAAAACCATCATAGAATGGCCAATGAATGACAATTAAACTCAAGTTTAATGGTATTTTCGTTTTATAACATTTACCTCTCATTAAGACCATAATTAGTGACCAATTAAGGGAAAAAAAGAGTGGTTTAGGGACTGTCATTGTTGCATAGCCAGAGGAATACGAATTTGAGAGTGAAACGTGAGTTTTGAGAAGGAATGTATCTTGCTTATTTTTCAACTCTGTTTCGTGCTTTATGGTGATTGTATGATGTTTAAAATGATATGAACATGTACTGTGCATTGCTCTTGATGAATCTCTGTGTTGGCCTGCATGAACAGTGGAGGAAATCTGATATTCTCGTCCAAGCGAGTGAGTCTCGCCTAAGCGAGAGTATCAGAAACCCTCCTAGGTACTTGCACGAGCTGTCGCTCAAGCGACGAGCTCCAGTCTTGAGCGAGAGTTCATCTCGCTCAGGCGAGACTGAGCGAGAAGGTCTCGCCTAAGCGAGAGAACGCAAAAGTGCCATTGTTCCACTATTCGAGCTCTCGCCTAGGCAAAAGGAGCTTGCCCTAGCGAGAAAACCTCTCTCGCCTTAGTGAGGTCTTCTAGCCTGAGCGAGAACTGGTGCAGGAATTGCTCTATGACTGTTCTTTTCCCTATTTTTGGTTGTTAGTTATATGATTGGTTGGGAGTACCCTATTTAAAGTACGAAGTATGTGAATATGCATGTAATACCTGATTGTATGGGCTGGAATTGATGAATTTGGTATGATCTTTGTTTGGACCCTGATTGGATGATTAGTTATGAATATTGGCATGATATTGGTATTATGATAACTTTATGTTTGGTTGGTGAGACATGATTTTAGGTATGGTTTAGGATGTAATTCCATGAATCTCTTGGTGAGATCTCATGGTGGTGCCTCATGGTCAGGACGTAATTCCATGACCCTTTTTGGTGGGAGCTCATGGTGGTGCCTCATGGTTAGGACGTAATTCCATGAAGGTTTCGTGGTGGTGCCTCATTATATAATTTAGTAAGGATTCAAGTAAAGATTGCATGCTAAAACTCTAAAGAGTTAGTTAGTCTCACGTAGAGCGTACTGACTCAAGTGGTGAGAGTAGCAGGAGGCCCTAGTCGTTGGCAAGATAATGGCCTTAGATGTTTGAAGGCTAACCTTGTGCGTGGTAGGGTGAAACCCATTGGCAATGGCTCTGCAGAGCAGTAGAGGTCACCACAAGTGCAAGCATCCAGTGAATTCGACTGATTATATGTATCCGAATATTTGAGTCTTAGAGTCTTAAATTGTCTACTATCACATGTTTGGTTGATTTATGTATCTTTGACTTTTAAATTGTATGTTCAATTGTATGATAAACCTTTTTCACTCTAGCTTACCCTTTCTGTTTGTTTGCGTGTCTTGTGTGTGACTTTTTCCTTTTGCGATGATCATCAATTTATTGATGTGAGTAGATGTGGGAACTCCTCGTGGTCCTTAGGGTGATGAAAAATCCGCTGCGTAGCTTATCTTGGGTTGGATCCCCTTGCTCCAAGTTTTCTTTTAAGGCATTGTGGCCTATGTACCATCTTGCTCCTTGAGCATATGTATTTTGAATACTGTTAAACTTTTATCTCGTTTTGTTAATGGCATCGTGGTGTGCCTTAGTTTTTTTCTAAGTATTATGAACAATTGTAGGGAGTGACATTTCTACTCCATGACAATGCCTTTTTCATCATTTTGTGTGATGTTTCATTTAAATACATTTTTTTATTAGATGGGACGTTACAATAATCGAATCTCACTAATTTTAAACCACTATCACTTCTAAAATATCATTTTCTAACATTTTACATGCAATTTTATCATATAAATATAAGATTCAAATTCAATTTCACCACCGATACATAATTTATTAGATTCTAATAGGTATTTTCTTTATTATTTTTATTATTACTACTACTGTTACCATAAAATTTATTAATATCTTACTTTACTTTTATTATGATAAAAAATGTAATGAAATTAATATTTGTCTTATTTTTATTCTATGACATTTTTTTACTATTATTGAGGTTTATCTTAAATACCAAGTTATATAATTTGTATATCATTCAGGAAGATTCATTAGTATTTACTTAATATAATTTGTATACAATTTATTTTCTTATAATTATCTTCATTTCCCTTTCAATTAAATTTTGGTTAGTTAATAATATAAAAATATATAAAGCTCTTATACATAAATTAAACTTAAAAAGTTATTTTTCGTATAAAAAGGAAGAAATAACACAATCATTGCTTCCTCAATTTCAGTTTGTTTTTTCTTCAATCTTCCTACAGTAATACTCCTCGTGTTACAACAGTTAACAGAATCTTTTATTGATTATATTGTCCTGGTTTGAATTTTTTAAATAAAAACAAGGAAAAAAAAAGACATTATAATATTAACCTTAAGAAGATAGATGGTGTAGAAATTAAGGATTGTTTGGTGTGAGAGATACGACAACGATATAACAATGTTATTATCTTGTTATTTTGTTATAGTTAATATAATAATGTTATGTTGACATTTATTTTTTTTCTCAATTCTTTGTTATATATAATATTTACCATAATGTAACACCCAAAAAAACAATAATGTAAAACTACGGGATATAATATTATAATATTATAACATTTGTTATTCAACATGCATATTAAAAGTATATAAATTATTTTATTTATAATCATCCATAAAGGTTAGACGGTAAATAAAAATAAAATCATATACAATCTAAGAACAAAATTAAAAATAAAATAAAATAACTACAAAGTTTTTTCAAAAATTAATAAATAGTGCATTGCTAAACTAAGATTCAAACAACTACATCATCACCACCATCTCTTCCTGAACCAATACCTATTTTTTCATCTACTCACACCAAATAATAATGATCATAGCAAAGGAGAAAATAATTTAAATAGACAAACACATAAAAGGGTAAGTTAATTTCAAAAGAAAGTTCATATATATAAATATATACATACATATATCACACAATAAAATTTCAAATCAACCTACCTTTATACTAAACCAAACAATATCAAGTAACTCATCACACATAAAGACTCTCAAGACTCAATTATTCGGATATAGTCATTGACGTATCATTCTTGGAGGTTTAGCACTTATGGTGACCTCTACTATCTACAGAGTCACTGCTAATGGTTTTTACACTACCAGTCACAAGGTTAATCCCTTTAATCGTCATAAGAACCCTAAGGATTATTCTTAATGTAGGACCTTTTCTTCCTCTCATCACACAACCCATTACACTCTATATGAGTCTTGAATGAGCATTAGAGTATCAGGATAAACCTCTAGTACTAACTACTTACATCAATGCACACACTACTAGTTATAAGTGGATTTCCTTCCATGGAATTCCTCACCAACCATCAACCACACCATATTATAATAAATGTATTCACTAATATCTTAGACAACATTAGTCAAAGATCAGAAAGCAATGAAATTATGAAACACAAAGAAGGGAGAAGTGTGGAGGTAGACGCTCAGTGGTAATAGGGTGGCACTCAGCCTTGAAGCTCTTGCAAAAAGTGGTGTTCAATGTTGAAGCTCTCGCAAAAAGTGGTGCTCAACTATGAATATCACCACTCAGCACCCAAATGGCCACTGATTTGCAAACTCTAACTAGCGTTCAGTGCCCTTAACCCATCGCTCAGCGCGCCACACCAGATGCTTCTCAGTTATGAGTTTTTCACTTATTCCACTACACAATTTGGTATCTTGCACTTTTCTTTCCTCAAACACAATTCAAAATAGTTTATAAATGATACTAAACTGAACAATTGCAAGAAGCAATATCTCTCATCCCAATTACATCCTAAGCCACCTAAAATTCCAACATTTATCGATCCATATGTGATTAAAAGCAAAACCTTAAATAAATAATATAACACTTTGAATTCAAACATGGTTATAACCCCACATACAAACCTGATAAAATACAACAATACAAAATCCAATTTATCTCAACAACCATGTTCTCCAATTTCCACCATTTAATACTAATTTATATACCTTTTTTAATAATAATTTGTATGAATAAACATAATATTTTTTTATTAATATATTTATATGTATAATTTAAATGAACTTAAATTATTTATCAGGATATTAAATTAAAGAATTAATAATTTAATATTTTTAATATATTAATTATAATTTTAAAATGTTATATAACTTTTTATAATATAAAAAAGTAATTATATAAACAAAATATAGTTTCGAACAATTTAGTTAAAATTGCATTGTTTTATAATTGTCATAATTTGTAAAAAGAATATATTAAAAGTTAACTTTTAAAAAATTATTTATGATTATTGTGAAAATTAGTATATTATAATATGTTATCCACTAAAGATATAATTATATCTTAGCATTCTTATCTTATAATATCATATATTCTTATTTTACTAAATGAGTTCTAAATACTATGGGGTTTTTTTTTCTAAGGCTCTTCTTCTACTCTTAATTGTTTTTGGAACATTGTAGAGAACTATAAAATATATACACTAATGAATTAACTATAAAATATATTCATGTGGGGGGATTCATTAGAGAGAGAGAGAGGTGGAATGGTAAGTTGTTAACATCATATAAATGAACGTGCATATGATGAATGGGGGTCAAATGTTCATTTCTCATTATTCAAGGAGGGGAAATGGTTGAAGCAAGGAATTGAATGAAAACTTTGTCAAAATGTGGTTGTAACCCAATTTAAATCTTTACCAAATTGCTACAATCACATCAAATGCCACCGTCAAAAGAAGATCCACTTAAGAGCCACACCCATGTGCTTTTTCTCATCTTTTCAACTCTTTCGCCTAATTTTGTCCTAGCTAATCCTCACCTATCTTTGCCTCCACATCTAATTTAACTCATGCAAGGGAAAGGGCATGTCTTGTTGCAATCAACCATTCTCCCACTCCTTGTCTTTTTTTCTTTCTTTTTGCCCCAATATATTCACTTTAGTCTCTCCACAATTAGCTTTACTTAGTTCAAATATCAATGCTAATCAATTATCTCACTCAAATGTGTCGAAAAATATTACATTTTAGTTAATTATCTTAATTTGGTTTCTGATGGGAAATACCAACGCTGAAAACATTATTGCGTAATCAATTCCACTTAGTGAAGTACAAGTTAACAACACAAACATCATAATAAATATATTAGCATGCTGATCAAATTGTACCGCTACCTTCTTTTGTCGTATATATTGTTAACAGTTATTAGGGTAGTTGAGCATTTTCGAATGCTCAGTGCATTTAAATTTGGACAAACATGATTGATGGGATTCTACGGATTGTTTTACTTTCGGATCGAATTACGTTTTGAAATAAGCTTTGGTTTTATTCGCGGTGTTAGTCAGCACACTATTCATTTCTGTCTTCGTATGTGTCGGTCACAAGGAACAAGAGAGACAGAAGAAAGCTAAAAGAGAGTTTAACATATATGATATAGTATAAAAGCCTATATAAAACCTAGGCAAAACTTTGTATTATAACAGAATAATGATAATATATCAACTCTTCTTCACTTGTTTCCCTCTCAGAATACGTCCAGATTCTTCAACTGACCTGGTTCTCAGAGAGTGAATAACAGGTGGAGGTTGTAATCATGAGGAACTCATTAAAACTAAAAAAAGAAGAGAAAAAAACAAAACAATCTAAGAAGCCCCCACAAAAGGGCGAAAATAGTGGAGATATATGGAAATCCAAGGAAAAGTGAATAAAAGCTAGAGATCCACCACCATATACTAGCCCTTTTTCTCTTTTTTTTTTTTTTTGGGACATATACGTATATTTTTTTTTTTTTTTTTTTTTTTTTGACTTAATGGGATGATTCTTTTTCTTCAAGGAGAACCTTTCTTGCAGGTGAGTGCACCAGCACCTGTTGTAATGGAACCAACAAGT
>Ga0099822_1008397_pt1 | contig 13211 bp, 8 predicted proteins | sample CowpeawhiteBW_FD_76839 | JGI IMG/M metagenome (GOLD analysis project Ga0099822, IMG submission 76839) | Root nodule microbial communities of legume samples collected from California USA - Cow pea white BW | ecosystem: Host-associated > Plants > Roots > Nodule | place: USA: California | collected... | reverse complement strand
TTTATAACTTAATATATATATATATATATATATATATATATATATGTATAATTTTATAACTATTTTATAAATAAATTTTATTTACTACAATATAATAATTGAATGTAATCGTCATTAATCTTTTTTATCACCATTCAACATATATTAAAGTTCAAAAGGTGAATGATATATGTTAAAATTTTATTATTATTAGTTTAATTTTTATTCTTTGTATGATTTTGATCAATTAATGTAATATAACTTTTTTACTATATAAAAAAGAGATTTAATTAGAATTTTAAAAATTGAAATAAATAAAAATTTAAAATAATGTTTAATTTGAATATTTATTTTCCTTTTATATATTTTAAAAAATTTTCAACTAGATTTTTGTAAATTTAATAAATGTTTTGGTTCATTGAACTTTATTTGGTATTCTAATTTAAAATGTATATAATTTATTTCTAAATATTTCATATTGAAGAAACAATACTCTTTTTAATGTTGAATATTTAATAATATTATGTTTCATTTACCACCATCATTTTTTATTATTTTATATAAATTAATTAATTGATATTGAAACACTGTTGAAAGATAGGTATGAGATAGCGAAACTCATCCGTGCCCCGTCCTATTAACATTCGTACTTAATGGTATTGTTAAACAAGTAAAATAATAAAATATAAGTATGAAACTGAAATTAAATTTAATTTAGTCTCCTTGTGATTACATTTTTAATATAATATATTGAATAATAAACAATAATAAATATAAGGAAAATTATTTTGTTGACTCCTCTTTTTTATTACTCATATCCTTTACTCATTGACGCGACTTAGTGTGGATCATTACTTCTTTCAAAGAAAAATTAGTAGTATATCAATTAATGACCCACACTAAATCACGTGGAGAGTAAAAGATGAGAGTCAAAATGGGGTCATAGTATCATGATCCTAAATATAATACATTGGATTTACAACTTTAAAAACAAAATTTAGACTTTAAAACGAATAATACAAATACAATAATTGACTTCATCGATCTTTTATATTGTTCTCACTTTCATGTGTTAAACTAAGGAGCCGTGTGAGATCCATTATTACACCATGTTCAAACTTGCATCAAGAATGCATTCTTACTCTTAAAACGAAGTATCCTTACCGCTTAGTAACACCTATGAAGCTTCAAAATCTATAATGTTTAGTAGTTCAAAGTTCTCAGTTTTCCTTATCATTATATTATATTATAGATGGTATGCTCAGATATCATAGTTGTGACTCATACGCATAGAAACACAATAAACAAAGCTCTTGCAATATTATTATATATACACATGCTCTTCTCGATCACATACTAACTCATATACCATCGGAAAGTCCTTGTGAGATATATTTATACCCTTACACCAACCTATATATATATATATGAGAAGAATGTTTTCTAGTCTTCTATAAAAATTAGGTTGCAGTCCAACTACTCTTATATTTTATCTATTTTTTATTATTAATAAAAAAAATATTATTCTTTTTTGATAAAGGATTTATTTAATATTTTTCTCTTCAAGCATTATCGTTCTAATCTCACAGCAATGGAAATACACAACGCTAATTTTAACAAATATTAATAGTTAAAAATTATTAAAAATTACAAAATTTTGTTTCTTTTCTTTTATTTAATAATTGATAGATGAAAGCACGATTTTCGTCAAGTTATATATACTAATTTTTATTTATTTTTGTAAGATGAATTAACTTGAGATAACTTATGCTTCCTCTATATAGCAATGAAATAAACATGAAAAGTTGGTGGTTTTCATTATATAATTTATTTTATGTGCAACCTTTTCTTTTTTACTCTTGACTTACGCTTCTGCATTTCTCTTTCTGGATACTGAAAGATAATAAAATAATGGGTGTATTATTGTGTAACATGGCCGTTTTCTGAATTGATTAAAAGTAAAGGTTAGAGGAATAGCGGTGGAACGTGGAGGGCTTTGGAGAAGAAACAAAAGGACAAAGTTAAAGAGAAGTAAACGTCAACCATAAAGCTGCTACAGTACTGATATCTCTGTATTTACACCGCACAATACATACCATATTTCACAAAGAGTTTTGGAGCTCAGTAAACTCCAGCAATGGCAGATCCAGCAGCTTTCATTGCCAGCTGGTTAACTCCCTCTTCTCTCTTCATCTTCGTCAACATCGTCATAGGAACAATAGCAATCACTTCTCGCTTCACTCCCAAAAACCACCACCACCCTCATCTTGCTCCTTCACCCTCCCTTCTACAACGACTCAGCTCCTTCAATCTCACTCACCACCCAGACCCAGACTTCACTCACCCTCAACTCGTTCCAACACCCTCATTATTGCAGCGAGTCAAGTCCTTCAATCTCTCCTTCCGGACACACGAACCCACACATGCGGAAACACAGCACCTCCAACCTACAAACCCGGAACTGGTTCGGACACCCTCGCTGTTGGAGCGCCTCGCGTCTTTCGATCTTTCTCTAAAGAATCAAGAACCCACACATGCACAAACACAACACGTGCAACCCGAACCCGAACCAGAGCCTGAACAGCCGGAACTGGTTCGGAGTCCCTCGCTCTTGCAGCGGCTACAGTCCATAAACCTGTCGCGTCTGTACAGATCGGAGGCCGTACACGGAGAGGATCCGGGTAAGGCGGAGATGCGGAAATCGGCGAGCGAGAGGAGGGGCCCGATAGAGCGCGAGGAGGAAGAGGAGGTGGAGAGACGGAGACCACAAACGGCGAGGGTTGAAGCGACGTCGTGTAGAGAAGACGAAGAGGTGGACGCGAAAGCTGATGATTTCATCAACAGGTTCAAGAAACAGTTGAGGTTGCAGAGGATTGACTCTCTTCTCCGTTACAGAGCAGGTAGCTGATAGATTATCCATGGATCTACGTCACTGAATCTACGTCGTCGTTTCGTCGTCACCTTTGTTGTTACTTTGTATTATATTATTAGTATAATACTAGTTTGTATTAAGAAACCATCACTTGGTGTTGGTCGGTATGGCAAAGTTCTTGTTATAGTCTAAAAAGGTCTTTTTATTATTCTATATATGCATGTGTCAATGAAAACTATGTGCAATAGTAATATTCATTCTAAAGTGCACCTTGTTAAAGAAAATTAAAAATAAGGAGATGTGGTGATAAAATATTTGTTAACACATTAGTGATACTTATAGAATTGTGAATGGGATTTGTTATATAGTAATATTACAACATGAATACCAATTAAAAGGTTTGAGTATTAATATGGGGAAAATGATATGAATTGGAAGCTGTTTCACAAGGTTTTATCCCGATTTCCCTTCAATTTCTTAATTCTTTAATTTGTTATCCATTCATCCACCCAAATATAAGTACTTATATATATGAAATGATTAAGTGTGAAGACGATTCATATGTATATATATTTTATTTCGATGAGTTTTTCTTAACTGGTGTACTAGTATATATACTTTATTGAAAAATTCCATACTAATTAATAAATAAATTTTGATAACTACGACATTTATTGATCTTATCCACCCATGCAGAGGCCGATTCGGACTGTGATTAACTTTTGTTACAACGCTTCTTATCATTAAAAGGATGATGACTTTTGGTTAATATTAAAGTAGGTTTTTCAAAACGCAATATATTGCTTATTGACTACAACCTAACTTTGCCCAGCCTTTCTCTATGCAGAGACATAATATCTGAGTAAAATTCTGGTAAAGCATATAGGTATTTCAATGTAAAAGAAATAATCGGAGTAGGATAAAATTGTTATACATATGATGCATTGTTTGTTTCTACATTAATATTTATGTTCTAGGTGGTGATATCAATTGTTCTCTAGTACATGTCAAATAAATTGAATTACAAGACATTTAAACCGTTACATTCTTATTTAAATAGAATTATACTCTAACTATTATTTATATCTAACTATTATTTATAACTTTTGACTTAATGTTAAATGATAGGATTTGATCCTAATAATTTCAAAGTCAAATTATAAAAGTAGACAAAAGTTATAATTTATTAGTTGGATCTTAACACGAATCTTACGCACTAAACTAAATAAGTTAGTATTTTTCATTTTGTGTGATTGGACCAAACAAACTATTGATGAATCAATTCTGAGATTTTTTTTTAATTATCGTCAATTTACCTGAATTTTATTAGAAAGTATTATTATTAGTTTTATCCTTATTTCATGGATCCGCCATAATCCAGTAATTAGTCGTAAGAATCTTCATCTAATATAATATACAAGACTATAAGATAAAGTTGCGTTACATAGTTTTCTCTTCTTCCGAGTTTAAAAATGAAAAAAAAAATGTTATATACAATGGATTTGAATCGAAGGCATGAAAAGTCCAAAAAGTTAGAAAATTGTGATTTGAACTATGATGATTATGGCATAGATATTGTTGAAACATTGGGTGGTAGGTTCACCTGCCACATGCTAAAAATACAGTTAAAATGGCTAATCTAAAAATGAGATCAAAATTCTATTTATGCCAAGGATCCGAAGTCAAGTCTCCGGAACCTTCCTACTGTTTTTTATTTTCCTACTACTATTGGATGAGAGATAAAAAAAATTATATGTTTTGGTTAGTAAAAATTCTCTTCATTTATTTTGGAAAAAAAAAATTATATGATAAAAAGTATCATAACAAAGATTTTATTATTATTATTATTATTATTATTGAGTCTGTACTTTTTTTTTTATATTTTTAGTAATACTAGTGTGATGGGAAGACATTTAAGTTATGTGAACATAAAAAATATTATTCTCCCTAAAAGTGAAATAAAATTATTTATTTTATACAAAAATGTTAAACATAGAAAAATAATTATATCCTTTCCCACTTTTTGGTTCTGACCGCTTCAATTTGATTCTATCAATTAGTTCTCTTATCCTTCGTGTTATTTTCGCATGCGTCTGATTTAAGGTAAAAAGTAGAAAAAAAAAAGTTGAGGGAAAAAACGAGAAAGAAAGAAAAAAAAGAGTAAAAAGACAGTGAGAAAAATTTTAGATTGCTAAAGAAAAAAAAATGAAAGAAAAAATAGGTCAAATATTGTTGCTAAATGGTATTTTTCTGAATTTTTATACCCTATAATTCTAAATGGATAGTTTATCCACCTTAAAACTCTATTCTATACACGGATAGTTTTCTTAAAATTGTCAAAGGAAATTGACTTTAAGTGATCCTATATGTTATAGGTTTTTGCATAGTGACATATTCTCTGGTGTGCGAACTAATTACTCAAAGGCTTATTTATGATGAATAAAATGAAGAAATTTGATTTTAATTATCTGTCGTATATAGGATAATAAACAATGATATTTTGACTACTAAATTTTAATAATTTTTTTTATAATATTATGTGGCATATTTTAAGAGTTTTTAGAAAATCGAGAATTAGAAAATGAAAAAATAAAAAATTACTTAAAAAATGACACATAAATTTATAAAAGAAAATTATCAAAATTTAGTAGTCAAAAAATCATTTTTTATAGCTAACACATCATAACAAGGAACCTAATCATTAAATAATTTCATTCGATAACAATAAAACAAAAATAAAGAGTCAAAAAGAATAAAGTTGGTAGAGTTTAAGTGAGTAGAGAAACTGAGTACATTTGTTTAAATGTACCTATACATGTTCAAGTATCATTAATAACAGTAATTCTCACAGCGACTTTTGTTAATTTACTGGATTTGGAAGAGATCAGTAGTAGATGTTGAAGAGTAAGATCAAATCATTAACCAAAATATATAAAAAAAAAATTACTCTTGTAAAACACCGTATTTTGTTTTTAAAGTCTTACGAAAATCTTAAAAATTAAGAATAAAATCATTAAATAGACTCAAACGTTTTTATAATTTTTTCAATAAATTATAACTAATGTAAATGATACCTCAAATAGAGTGATCGTAATGGTTTTAGTATGAAGAAAAAAACATCCCAGTGTCCGTAGTACATTTCAATGTTTCGGATTCGGACCTACCTTTGATGGCAATTTCTTCCACACCCCACCACAATCTCATAATTTCACCATCCACTTTCATCAATTTCAATGTCTTAAATTTATCACTTCGATTAGGATTTTCAGTTTCAATTTAGAATCGTGAAATCTAGATATATTTTGGATTATATAATTCCAAATATTAAATGTCAATATTTTTATATTTTAAGACTTATAATTTAAAATACAAAATAAAAATTTATTTTGAAATGTATGAATTATAATGTAAAATTTATATTATAAAATATACAAATAAAAATAAAAATATATATTAAAATATAAAATTTTGAGTACAAAATTTATATTAATATAAAATAAAATTATATTTCATATAATTTGAAATATAAAATTTATATTTCAGATTCTATTTTAAAAAAAATCATTACGCATTTTACAATCTGTTATGCAATTTCCTGTTTGTAATTTTTGATTTGAGTATCTATGATGCAAAAAGAATTAAAGATATAAATTATATGCTGAGGTTTAGTTTCGATTTAGAAATGAATTTGAGGGTATGGAAAAGAAGGAGAAAAGTGTGGAAAATGAGGTTGTTTAGATGAAAAGAAGGAAAGTGGGAGATGAATGAAAAATTTATGAAAGTTTGTAAAAAATTCACAGTGATTTATAAATTAATTTCAAAATTAAATAATAAATGAATTTCAATTAAATAATAAATTAATTTCAAATACATCTTAAACTACATCTCTGCACATTGACTGAAGTTGAGGAAGGATCTTTACAGAGATTGCAAGTCTGCAGATTAAAACCTAAATTTGATACGGAGAGGCTTAAAATATATGAGAGACTTTTCCTTATCTTTCATCTTGTATTGTTTCTAATGTGCATGGGTAAGGGTAATGCACTAGGACGGCCCAGCTATGAAGGAGGTGGACACTGGAATCACGGGGGTGCAGAAAGATTTTGCCACGCATGCTAATCTTTGGGCCTTATTATTGGGCTAGCTTTGTTTGGGCACCAATATCTTCTTACCAGCATTCAACGATTAAAGACCATAACAAAAGCCATTATTCAATAATATAACTTTTTAACGACAAAAACATAATTTTCTTTTTTACCATCAAATTTGAATTACAGACCTTGTGAATACAACGATTCTCTCAAATCCCATTTATTCGTTGTTAAGATTCACTGATGGTGATAGAACTGTACGAGAATATCTTTTGCAATCTTAAATGGGCCACGGAAAGAAAAATAATTTGCCAACCCATAGGTTATGGTCCAAGTCAGAAGTCTGGTTCAACTCTTTAGAACTTTGTCCACACAATGAGATACATGTGTGACATGACCACAAATACTCATCAAACCATTTCGTGTATCATGTTTCTACTTCTGTGACCAATTCATGCCTTAAATTGAGCCAATGTGAAACTTTTTTTTTTCAAAGTTGGAAGAAATTCATAGTTTATCACATGGAACAAGTGGCATGCTGTTCAGTACCACCATATATTGTTTTTCGTTCATTTTGGTTCAGCACGTGTAAGATCTCTTCAATCACATTCTTCAAACACACTTTAACTATATTAGTCACAAAAACGTTTACCACATATATACGTGATGAAGTGTAAAGGGTAGGGCTTAGACTGGACTTAGGTTGTATAAAATCTCCCTCTATGTTACTTCACGTTGCAGCACAAAGAAAAAGAAGCATAACCTAAAAGGCGGTTATGTTATCTATTAATTTAAAGTCAATGAAACACACAAATATATACATGCGTACTAAGAAGTGTGTTAATGGAGGTACACTAACAACTAGGTGGTTACCTAATAAGCTTCACACTGATGATGATAACATAATTGCGGAAGTGTGGACTTTAATCATTGTCAACCCATGATTTTTTCATTTTTCTGATGTGTGTCACAGAGGTTCTCCGGCACAGGAATGTTGTAAGATACATAACTGATTTGCATATCAGATAATTATTATTGTTTTGTCAACTGTTATCTAATTATTGGTTGACCACGACAAATTGTCACACGTAATACCGATTATTAAATGAAATTAGTGTAAAGTCTCCCATCTCCAAATGTAAACAAAGGAAAAAAACAAAGCTCGATCTTCAACATTTGACTATAATTTTATAAACTCCGTCCAAGGACTAATTTATGCCATGATCGGCAAAAAGATAATGCAGCTAAACAAGTGGATGAAAATCGAAGTTTCTGCAGCCTAAAGCGTGCAAATGAAAAAGGAAATTTACAGCACTAAAGGCGTATAAATCTAAGCAACAACAATACATATATACACAAGTATACAATATTATTATAGACCAAAAAATCATCTTCTTTTCTCTTCTTTCCTATATATATACATGTAACTAAACAAGAACACTTTCATAGCCAAATTCAAAACAACAGTGCATTAACCAAATTATCTCTTCCAAAATGAGAAGTTATTTTAGATTCTCAAAAGCTTTAGTTGTGCTAGGGTTAGCCTTCACAGTGCTGACACAGACACAATCACAACCTTGGTCGTTACTCCAAGCACCAAAAGACCTAACCCTGAAGCTTATTCGTGATCCTGTGACCCTTTCGCTAGCTTCAACAGACTATGGCCACATACTTCATTACAACCCTTTTGCGATTTTTTCCCCATCGTCCATCAGTGACATCGCTCTGTTGATAAATTTCTCGAATTCTCTTCCCATCCCGTTCACCATAGCTCCTAGAGGGCAAGCACATTCGGTGAATGGACAAGCCATGACAAATGATGGGGTTGTGGTGAACATGACCGAGTTGAATCGGTTCAGAAACGGGACTGGGATTGTAGTAGTGTCTGATGGAAGAACAAGTGCTCCATATGCTGATGTGGGTGGAGAACAAATTTGGATTGATGTGTTGCATGCAACACTTGAGCATGGACTCACACCACTCTCTTGGACTGATTATTTGTTCTTATCGGTTGGTGGAACTCTCTCCAATGCTGGGATCAGTGGCCAATCCTTCAGGTTTGGTCCTCAGATTTCCAATGTTCATGAATTGGATGTTGTTACAGGTATGGATTATTATATATTCTTTTCCCCAGCCAATAACTTTTCCAGATTAATTTTGCATTCAAGTTCATCACCATTCACATATATACATAAACATGAATTGAAAGTTTTATAATCTAAAATTTTAGAATACTTCATTGACGAAATCTATGTATATACATATATATAAGTATGCAGACTCTTGACACCATTGATTTTAATTTATTAAAATGTGATATATCTTTTTAAAATTATATATGAATAACTGTTATTTAATCTCTTTGCTGTTGTTTGATTTGTATATGATTTTTTATTTTTTATATAAATAATTATAATACTCAATGGTAAGAGCGTTGAAAGATAGTATTTTATATTGTTAAATAAAATAATACTGTCAACGTGCTAGTGGATTCATCTTCTATGTCCTTTTATTTCTGCTTACATCAACTAAAAAATTTGGGGAAGGATCAAACAGACGTCAAAAATAATGACAGACATACGTAGTAAATAGTTATTCTATATGAGTATCGTTTTTTTTTTTATAAATTTCATGAGTACATCAATTAAACTATGACCCCTGAAACATCTTAGGTATATTATATATTAACAAAAAAGTCAGATGAATGGGTTTTATTAAATCAACTCAGAATTCAATGAAACATGTGGATTAAGCTAAGTTGATTGGTCACATCATATCTTTACAGAAGATTTTAATCTTGTCTCTTTATGATGTATGAATTGACCATGTCATTAAAAAATTGATACAGGTTATGAGATTTAGTAGTTCTTTCGGAATTTGCTAGGTTCAAAATCTTATAGTTGAAGCTTATCTCTTTCATTTACAACTTAGATTATGTCCACCGTCAAAGTTAATTAAAATATGTATACTTTTAATAACAGAAAAGAAGAACTGTTTATTTTTCTTGACAAGATTCTGGGGGATTGATCTTCGGTGTATATTATAATAAAAAAGAACAGCAAAGTTTCCTTGTGTTCTTGATTCTTCACCATTATATTGTAATATAAAAATTTTCTGTGTGCTAGTAAATCTGTTTGTGATTGATTCCTGAACAGTCTTATGAAATCAAACCAAGAAACAGACATGAAAAATAAGTATAAAAATAATTAAAGGGAGTGTAATTGTCACGTGACTTCATCATATATTTACCAAGATTCCATAGCAATCAATGATTACATCAAAGATGGACTGCGAAATGAAACACTGTACACTGTTTATTTTCCAATTCGACCGGCTTAGATTGAATACGCCAACATTTTCTGTGGACCAATCTTTTGGTCTTAAATAAGTCCTCACCCAACAAATTGTCAGCACGCACTCCTGTTTTTCTTTCTCAAATATTTCCCATCAAATTAACAATTGCAGTTTATTATTCCCTGCATAATTCTGGGAAAAATCTTCTTTGACAAATGCAAGTCAACTCTCTTGCAGAGTTTTATAGGACTAAGGAAAGTTTATTCAGTATTCATCATTCACTTAATCTACTAATACATATTGAATGAGTGAGGTAAGAGAATCGAGGCATGATTTTCAAGTTATAAATGAATAATGGTAAATTAAAGTTTATGCATAAGGGATGCTGGTTTTTATATACATCAGTAACAAGAATTGTTATTGGAAGAAAACACACTTATTACAGCAAGGAACGTGATTTCATTAGAAATATATTTCTCTGAATTTTTTACATTTTTTCATTGGGCACACTTGACACACATGTTTACACCTGGCTTCGACAGGGAAAGGAGACCTGGTGACATGTTCCTCGGAGAACAATTCAGAGTTGTTTTACGCCGTTCTAGGAGGATTAGGTCAATTTGGAATTATAACTAGGGCAAGAATAGCTCTTGGACCCGCACCAACTAGGGCAAGTATATCGTATTCTTTTTATTTATATTTGTTTATTTTATAAGTCAATCTTGTTGGATTCTCAAACCCACCAATTAATAATCGATCATTTGAAAGTAGGAAAGTAAAATTAATATGCAAATTCCATGGACACCACAACCAGTTGCTTTCAAGCATTCTACATTTACATGCCCAAAACAAAGAAAAATGTTTACAGTAAATGCTTAACCGTTCTTCAATATCATGCATAGTGTTAATGAAAAATCATTTGCCTAATCTCTTGCAGGTGAAGTGGCTCCGTTTGCTTTACAACGATTTCTCTGCATTTTCTGCAGACCAAGAACACTTGATCTCGTTGAATGGAAGAAACGACACCATTGCTGCTGATTATGTAGAAGGTTTCCTTCTGCTAAATCAGCCACCACTTGATCTTTCTTCTTTTCCAGCACCTGATCAACCTCGTATAGCTTCCCTAGTAACACAATACGGCATCATCTATATCATAGAGCTTGTGAAATATTACGACAATAGTACTCAACAACATGTTGACGAGGTAATAACGTATGAAAGTTTAGGAACTAAACTTTTATGTGAAAGACTCAAGTTAGTTATTATGTTTTTATATGTTTGAATAGGATGTAAAAGTTTTGGTGGAGGGGTTGAAGTTTGTTCCCACGTTTATGTTCGAAAAAGATGCATCATACGAAGAGTTCCTGAACAGAGTTCATTCTGACGAGCTTTTACTAACATCACAAGGACTCTGGGATGTTCCTCATCCTTGGCTAAACCTCTTTGTTCCAGGATCTCGAATCTCAGATTTCGATGAAGGTGTGTTCAAGGGCATTATTCTGAAACAAAATATCACTGCAGGAGTTGCGATAATCTACCCGATGAATCGATCCAAGTAAGTTTTAAGAAATTAAGTATGTTTGATTTGGTATATATAGAATAATTACCAAACATAATTAATGTAAATGCATGTAATTAATCCACAGGTGGAATGATAAGATGTCTGCAGTTACACCAAATGAAGATATTTTCTACACTGTGTCACTTCTTCATTCAACTGGGTTTGATAAAGTGGAGGAATTTCAAGCTCAAAACCAAGAAATATTAAAGTTCTGTGAGGATGCTGGTATTGAGATCAAGCAGTATCTTCCCCAAAACAAAACAAGGAAAGAATGGATGAAACAATTTGGGTCCAAATGGAAAACATTCCAAGAAAGAAAAAATGAATTTGATCCCAACAGAATATTGTCACCTGGACAGAGGATTTTCAATTAAATATAAAATAATCAACGATACAATTTACCATACTATAGTCTAATACTGTTGTACAGGTGTTACCGAAGCAGTTTATAAGTAAGTATTTATGTATATGTATTTTTTTGTCATGATGTTTGGATGTCTTACGTAGATGTATAAAAGTATTGTCACTATATGTTTGTGTTCCGATGTTATTATAATCAATTTATCCAATTGGCTTCTAGCAGTTCATTATTTATCTATATATAGGTAGTGAAATATACTATATTGATTCTTATTATAACTCACGTGATATAAATGTTGTATGCTCTAATAGTAGGTCACTAGTAGTAGGTCACTAGGAATCCGTCATTTTGCTTGCTTTCTTATTTTCACAATGTCATTCTTCCTTTATTTTTTTTTTCTTTTGTTTTTATTAAGACAAAACTTTTTTGTTTTCTATATATCACTATAAGAAAATGCATTATTAATGACCAATTAAAAAAAATTATTAGTTACTAAAATAGTTATTATTACGAATAAAAAATTATAATTGATTTCTAAAATTTAGTTACTAAAAGAAATTGGTCCCTTAACATTAGTTACCAAAATTTTTGTTACCAAAAAATTGGTTTCTAGATTGGTCTCTAAATAATTAATTAGAGACTAATTTAGTGACTAATTCATTTGGTAGTCAAAACCTAGGGAGCTGATGTTAATGACCAATTCAAAGACCAATTCATAATAGAAACTATTTTAGTTACCGATTTAAAGATCAATTATAATTTTTTGAAACTAGTTCACTTATCAATTAATTTTTAGTTTATAAATTAATATTTAAATTGTTTATTATAGTAACTAATTAATTTTGGTTATTAAATTTGGTCATTATTTAAGATTTTGTTTGTAATGATATAAAAAGTCTAACAAGATGTGTTTTTTTTTAATTAAAGCTTAAGGAACATTTTCTTTGATATATATATATATATATATATATATATATATATATATATATATATATATATATATATATATTAAAATATAAATTTTTAATAAAAAATATATAATTAAAAAAAATA
>Ga0099822_1008390_pt1 | contig 13218 bp, 8 predicted proteins | sample CowpeawhiteBW_FD_76839 | JGI IMG/M metagenome (GOLD analysis project Ga0099822, IMG submission 76839) | Root nodule microbial communities of legume samples collected from California USA - Cow pea white BW | ecosystem: Host-associated > Plants > Roots > Nodule | place: USA: California | collected... | reverse complement strand
TAGGGAATCAAAAATAACAAACACAAATGAAAGGGATGAAGGATTAATGAACTTCCTTTCTAAACATGCTTAGTCTTCTTAAGCATGTGCCTTCATCCTTGGTTGGGGTCAATCCTTCATCAGTACTCAATGACCATGATAGAACTTTTGACAGTAATGGCAAGAAGGGTCAATCTTTACTTGAATAACAGGGAAGATCTCCCTTTGTGACTGATACCAGGTCCAAGTATGTTGAGAGGTCTTCTTTGTGAATGATATACACTCCAGATATTTTGACAGGTCTTTGGACCACTCCTCACTATTTTATAATTCTGAAGAAGTTCCCTCACAGCATCCCATCCCAACGCTTTTCACCTTGTCCTTAAGGGGAAATTAGAGGAGTTGTTTTGAGAGGAAGAATCTGTGGTAGTTTGTTTATAAAAGATTAGTAACATAGACTAAGAAGTTACTAATATTCTATTAAACCGCTTCATATAAAAAGCATAAATCATATTAGATTACGATCCATTATTTTATGAGCATAACAACATTAATTGAAATTAAAAGCAGAACCATAACAGTCTAACAAACAAATTAAAAAAATTCTTACAAAATGGGAAACAAACTATGTTTGTCAAAAAACTTTTATGGGCACGAGTTCATAAAATCTTCTCCTTGCCTAAATAGCGGCTTTGGTTCTGCAATAAATTAGCTTGACTTCTCCTTCTCTTTGCACGTCTCTTAAGAAAAACAACTTAATCTTAAAATGCTTAGTCGTGTCATGGAAAAGGGATTTTAAGAAAGTTGAATTTAAGCCTAACTCAATCTTGCAAAACAAACTAGTAAGTTGAGGTTTGCATCCACTTATATAGTATAATTTGACCATAACTCTTTGATGTGTGATCTCCAAAACACTTCCTTATGCCGAGTATGAGATTATATTTGTGGGTTTTGCTGAGACGAACAAACTTGACTAGGATAAGCTATGAATGACTTTGATACCATGGCATGTATATTGAAGGTGTCATTTGCATATTCTTTCTCGTTATATGATTTTATTGCGCACAACCTACAACTACTTTGATCTTGCACAAATGCTTCATGTTTTCAAAATAAGTAAGCAACCTTGGTTTTGGATTTAAAGAGAAAAAATCCAACAAAATTTGGTATAATCATTAATAAGTGTAATATAATATTTATTACCATATAGAGATGATAGTCTCTAAGATCCTCCAACATCTGGATGTACTAGTTGCAACTTGTGTCTTGCACCCCACGATGTTGAGGAAATGGTCTTCTAATTAGCTTGCCATATTTACAAGCAACCCTCTTGTCATCAAGTATTGTCACACCTTTAACCAAGGCATGTTTTTGCATGTATAACAATCCATCAAGATGAAAATGCTCGAGTCTCTTGTGTCATTATTCAACATTGTTGGCTGTGCTTAAAAAAGCAATCTAGTCCTCCATCTGATTTAGAGCATAACTTCTCATTTTCACCTAAATACATTTTTGTTTTGCTTTTTTCGCCTCTGATCAACCACTGATTGTTTTTAAATATGGCTTTATTGCTGCTTTTCACAAGTTGTGCAAGACTAAGGAAATTTTGGTCAATATCAGACATATATATAACATAAAACATTATATATTTATTTCAAACCTGTCTAGCTATCAATAGCAATGGTCCCTTTTCCCTTGACGGATGAAATCACCAATGCCAATTTTTACTTTGAAAATGACTATTTTATTAAGCTCTTTAAAATGCTTCTTGTCAATTGGTCATATGGTCTATGCAACTACTATTTGTTAGGCATGAGTCACTAGAATTGTTGGTTTTGCTAAACATGTTATGGCAATTTGGCAAAAAGTTGCTCATCTTTTTGTTCCTCCATAGTCACCTTATCTCCTCTTTTATAGACTTGTACATTTGCTCTATATGTCTTATATTGCCACCTTTTCTGCATTTGACATTTGGCCTCCACCAACACCTTTTTTGAGGATGATTTAATTTTTGACAATGTGGACAAGGAGGAAAAGTCTCTTCTTGCTGCTTGTTGGGGCCTTTTTGATTTTTTGTTCTTCCATTTGCTATTTTTCTTTTGGTCTTTCAAACGTCTTGAGTTTTGTGCTTTTATTTGAAAAACACCTTGTACTATACTATCTCCTCCTGTCTCATCGTTCTTCTTTGCTCCTATGCCTGTAAAACTTTTATGAATTCTGCAAGGGCAATGGTTGGCAGATCTTTTGACCCCTCTAAAGCGGATATCTTCAATTCATATTTTCCTTAAAAGTGTCAAGAATTTTTTGTACAGTTCTTTCATCTGGAAAGTCCTTACCAAGAAGTTGCACTTTGTTTGCTATGCTTAGGAGTCTGTCAGCATAGCGTTTGATGGAATCTGTATCTTTCATGCTATGCACCTTGGATTTTTTGATCAAGTTGAGAGCTTCCATGCTTTTGGTTCTTTCACAATCATGATTTTTTTTGTTTGAGGTACTCCCAAATGGCTTTTGAGATTTCAAGTTCATAATTCTTCTAGATTTTGTTTTTGACTTAGCTTTAGCCTTTCTTGTCTTCATCTCTACGAGTCTTCATTTGAGCTAGGGTGGGAATTTTAGGTACCCCAGAAACATCATAGTGGTCTTCTAATGCCTCCAAGGATCTAATGCTTCAAGATGAACAATCATCTTTGCAGTCCATAATTTGTACTCACCATCAGAAGTAGGTGCGCTGGTTGTGTGTGCTATATCTCCTTCCATTGTTGCTTTTCATAGATTCCTCAAGATACCAATTTGTAGTATTTGGTTTATAAAAATAGGAAAAAGAAAAGGAGTGACAGAGACTGGGAAGTTACTAATATGCTCTATATAAAGAGCATAAGTTATATCAGATTACAACCCCTTATTTTATGGGCATATCAATATTAATTGAAATTAAAAACAGAACCATAAAAGTCTAACATTTTAAATGTAAACAACTTAAAGAAATTCTTACAGAGTACAATCTGTCAAACAACTTTTATAGGCATATGTTCAACAAAATCTTCCACTGGATGATGAGGGCGTTTACTGCTCCTTGATCGCCATACCTAAATGTTAACATACCTTTTGGTTGGGGTTGTAATCCCCATTACTCAGTTAGGACTGGTTAGAGAGGTTGTGGCACTGTTGATGCTGCCAATGCCTTCTTTAGTGAGAATGCATGGAAAATTGGATGGATGCAAGCATGTTTTTGTAAGTCTAGCTTGTATAATACCTTGAAACAAACTATCCTTTTTTATTTCAATTTGGATTGATGTTAGCTTCCTTCTAAATGTACTTTCAAACTAAAAGATACAGAGATCATCCTTCTTCAGATGTACGTTTGACATCCAAATGTACTTTTAAACTTTTCTCCAAACATACACTTCTTTTGAGAAGAATATTACAACGCTAGAATAGTATATATGGAAATTCTGCAACAGCAGGTTGATGTCTTTGTTAAAGCCCGGTGAAGTCACAAAGCCAGGCTTGTGTCTTTGAAAAGCTATGGGGCTTTGAAATCTCTAATCTCATTGTGCGCAAATTCTTTCTTAGGGAAGATTTGGATGGAGGTCATGGGTCAACAAGTAGAGAGAATATTGAAACAATGATGTCACAAATGGCAAAATAGAGTTCTGAACTAACTGGAATGACAGCATGGCAGTGAGAGATTGGCAATGGTGACCAGACAGAATAAACAGGAACTCAGAGATAAATACAGTTGTTATGATATGCTGGAGATGTCATAGTGGTAGAAGAAACTGATGATAGAGATGGTTGCAACAAAGAACACGACCAAGGAGTACTAGAAGGAAGACACAATAGCTGGAAAATTGTTTTAAACATGCTGGAAAATTGCACAATGTAGGCTAAGATAGAGAAAAGGACTGCGGAATGAAGAAGGCAGCTAGAAGAGAGCTGAACACCCCGAAAGGAATATATAACAAAGCTAAATGTCAAAATGCGTTGGAGGGTTGACAACATGAAATATGGTTAATTTGAAGTAAGAATTATGAAATTAAAGTAGAATAATAAAATGTAAACTTTTAGGAGTTCCTGCTGCAAAAATATTGACCAAAAATGTCACAGGGTGATACCACTGTAATTCCTCTTTGAAATTAGGTGTTGATAGTATATCTAGTGTTAGGCTATTCTTTGTACCAGTCTTACTCTTTTAACTAGTTTGTTAAGCTGACTCACACAACATCTTATAAAAGTTAGTTAGCCAACTGTCATCTTGTAAGAAAAGCTGCAGTCTGTTGTTGAACAGTTAGATCTTATCTGGCTAGGTTGCAGCTCAAGCTAACCAGCTTTCACTATGTAAGAGCTTGAAAAAAGTATATAAGAGGACAATCCTCGTGTTATAAGCGGATTTTGTGAAGTAGAGCTAAACTCATTCAAATTATTGTAGATGGTGATATATCATAAAATATTATCTCCTATTCATATTTCGAACTACATTAAGAACAAATCACGATTATATAAGAAAACATGGTAATTAATCGGTGAATAATGAGGAAATGGGGAAACTGATGATAGAGGGTAGTCTAAAATATGCTGAGATAATTTTGAATATTTCCATATGTTATAACAAAAGCATAGCATTTTCATTTTAGAAAAATTCAAGTATTGCAATTTATATAGTTAGTTGTATCTGCTGACCAAAATAAATATATATATAGTTAGTTGTATCTAGTGAAGTAAGACATATGAGTACTGTATTCCAAAACACATGAGCCATAAATGACACCAAAATAGGATATTCCCTGGATTCACATTTAGTAATTTTGTGTATTGTTGTACTTTTCCCTTTTTAGAGTATCTTGCCTTCATAACAACATCAATGTTACACTGTAATGTGATGATTTGTGCCTACGCAAACCATTGACCTCTAATTCATTCGTTTTTCTTACAGTTTTTCTCAATCTCTCTCTATTTAGATCTACTCTCATCAACAGGGCTTATGTATAAGTCTTCTCATGTATAGTGAGAATGCATTCTTTTATAATCTTGTCATGTCTAAGATATTCACTCATCTGATTCAACTTTCTCTTCTCTGTAATATGGAGATTATTCTCTTATTAACTTTTCGGCTCAACACTTAGTTCTATACATCATGCACATCATATAGCTACAGGATTTTTTCCCCTCAATCTTGAGTGATACTTTTGTTTTTTGTCATACGTTAAGTGGACTCCTCCTTCAATCCTATGGTATACATCACCTTCCATTTTTCCATCCTTTTGTATGATGGAGCCAAGATACTTAAACTGTGTGACTTGTGGTAAGGGCATGGTTTCCGATTTTCTCCAAGTTGTAATGTGTGTCTCATATTAAACATACATGTGTTTCCATAACTTATGTCTGCAGCTGCATCTTTGATGTTCCCATTTATTTCCTTTCTCAGTTCTTTGACTAGGACTATGTCATCTCCACAAAACATCTATCATGGCATAGACTCTTGGATATGCTTAGTAAACACATCTAAGTCGAAGGTGAACAGATAGGGCTCAAAGTTTACCTTTGAGACAAACTTATACGAAAATTTGTTGTGAACTCACCTTTTATCTTCACAGTTGTCATGATAGGCATTATGTACTCCTTTTTTCTTTAGGCCTTCCACTCCACATAGCCTCTCTTGGAAGTAGGAACAGTATATATGCCTTCCAAATCAACTAAAAATCATATATAGGTCTCTTTGATTCCTTTGACATCACTTCATCAACTGTTGTCCTAGTATATTGTTTCCATTGTTGACATCATTTAGATTTTCAATGTCAGTCTTTTGTATTAATCTTTGCACAATTACCCTCTTCCGTAGCATTGTAGTATGTTTATAATCTTAATTCTTCCTTTAATTCGAAGAAATTTGTATATCTCCTTTGTTCTTGTATATGTGGATTAAAGTGCTTCGCACATGTAGCATTTTACAGGCCATAGTCTTGTTAGAAAACTGTAACCCAACTAATGCATTTCTCTTCTGGACCCCTTCATCTGGGCTTCACAAGATAATATATATTCAATTAATTGATTTATTTTTATAATGAATTGTGCTTTTCTTTTCTTAACTGCATTATCTATGGATTTTCATCTAATGTTTCTCCCCATAATGGTTGAGACTGGTATATAATTTTGAAATATTGTCTGCATGCAGATTCTTTCAATTGTTTCTCGTAGTTATGGACATATCTTTCTCTGTTATTGTGAATTGTTGACAAATACATACAGTAATCTTCTAATAGTTTCAATGTCTCATTTTTTAACAATCTCCAAATGTCAAATTTGTATTTTTATTTTTCCTTTTCTTCGGGTCCCATCATTCTTTTCTCTTTAGTGTTATAATGTTCTTTGTCTTTTATCCTGGCAAGAAGTCTTTGCTAATTGATCAAATTTTGCAACTTAAACATTTTTGTGGTTTTACTGAATATACTAAGTTTTGGACATGCAGTAAATCAGAATATGTCATATACAAGCTCAAGGAGATGGGAAAAGTATCTGAGAAGGACGTCATGCAGGTTAGTGAGAAGTTTGATAGACTAGATGCTGGCAACTGCGGAAAAATAACCCTTGCTGATCTTATGGAGCCTCATAGTTGATGAGCTCATTGTGAATATTGAAGGGGCAAGTAGAGAAGGGAGTGTAAGATTCTCAAGTTGATGGGAACTTTCTTGTTTTGGGTGGTTGGGAGGGGATATCAGGTTTTCAAGATGCAAGGTGATTTTCCTCTACCCCTTTGTCATGATCATTAACTCATGACATATACCATGGAGGCTGATGAATTTCTGGGTTCTTTTGCCTGAGTTTCACAAATTATTTAGTGGGTGGTAAGGTGCTAACCTTGCCAAAATTCGGGTATAACCAATCACAGATTCTCACATTGATGAAATGGCTTGTGATAATGGAAGGGATCATTTAGATTGGTTTAAAGTATTAATCTGTACATAATTCTTTTGAGAATGAATTTCATTGATTCATTAGCATCTTATTTGCTCTGGGTTAGTCGTCTCTTGATTAATTGCACAATCTATTTGGAACTTCTTGGTGAGTTTCATGTATTATTTTTGCCAAGATGATTCGATTAGCTCGGTGTAATAAACTATGTGTAATATTTAAGTTCTTTATTACACATACTTATATTCACCTATGTCATTGGACAATAGTTCCAGTTCATGTGTTTTTAGATGTTGCAGATTGCAGTGCCATGTTTAACATGCATGGCACGTACAACATAGATAGTCTTGAAATGGCATAGTACCTGGTATTTGACTCCTTTAAAGTAAAAAAAACCACACTTTAGGAAATAGATAAACTGCAATAATAACCACTGATTGTAAAATCAACTGTTTGATTAGCACGTGTGTACTTTGTCATTAAAATTCAGCTTTTCTTTTTTCTAATTGGGGGAGGGGGGAAAGGGTAGTTGAATCCTACATACTGCAAGTTGTTCTGATTCCATCTCTTCTGAATTAAGGTATGCTACTTCACCCTCATGGTTGGAAAATTATATTATTATTATTATTATCATAATAAAAATAAGGAGGAGGATAAATCAAGTTATTTAAAAAATAAACATCATACTTGTTTAAATAGTTAGCTTAAAAGAAAATAGAAGTGAATATTTTAAAGTTACTTTTGGAGTAAGTAGATTTTTCTATTATTATTATTATTGAATAATTATTATAAATATGTAATAATATTTCTCTGCATATTTCTTTAATATTATAATTAGCTGAAATTTATTAAAAGAAATATAAAACGATGTAAATCTCACTTTCAATTTAGTTTTACTCATAGTTTTGTGATTTTTAACAAGTTTTAAGCAAAACCAGAGAATGTGTTAAAAAGAACAAGTTGTTGAATAAGGAAGCCTGCAGTGTCAAAATTCAAGATCTCTAAATTTGGCAACTTCTGCAATCTCTTGAAAGGGTAACCATGTTCTCGGTGATATAACTCGATTGTCCATTGTGATATGGCATAACTGTTGTATAAAATACACAAACCTCAATGCTAAGTGTGAAACCTGCAAAAATGTGTCAAGATTTTACCTTGACCTATGGTAAACTGGTCCTGAAATCTGCAGAAGGAAGCTATAACTTGTCTAGACTGTTAAAATGTTGATGAAATAACGAATTACCTTACAATTTCATGTCCTCTTCCGTTGTCATTCATTCACCCATGTTCACACCGTGCAACTGCATTATTGAGCTGACAAAGACAGTTATATTTATAGGCTCATAAATCACTACAAAACTTAACATGTAGACTAATTTTGTATTACCCTGACACTGAACCTCTATGGGAATTAGGTGCTCCTCTAACAATATTATTCATTTGTGGCGATGCTCCAAGACTGCTCTGAAAAGCCTGACATCTTTGACAAAGTTTTGTAGTTTCCTAATTAATTTCAAACTTTTGACTTTGTCCAACCCTCTTCTTTTGTGCAAACTCATGTGTAAACCCTATCAAGTTCTGAATGCATTTGTGGTGTGTTTGATGGAAGAAGTAAGCCACCATACAAAAAGGAAAATGACAAACAACAAATAGTGTGTGTGCAAAGCAAAGAGAACCATTATTTGAGGCCTTTTCAGTACTTTGAGTCTTTCTTTGACCGCTCAGAAACTTAAAAGCGTTTACACATGGTAAACTCACCCCCTTGTACCATTCTTTGATCCATGTAAAATGTTTGACAAACTTAAGTTGTCTTTGGCAATTGGAAGAGGTTGAGTTAGAACAAGCAGAGAAGTCAGAGATTGTATATTCTTAACTGATGTGAAGTGCATGTGAATGTAACTGTTTGTTTGGAATTAGGTGAGCATAGTCATGAATCATTTTGCACTTTGGAATATCATATAGCTTATAGACTATACCTTTTGGTTTTTCATAATATGAAAAGGGGTTCATTCAGTACTATATATAACTGATAAAAAGAAAGAATTAGGTATGTGGGGGTTGATTTTGTTCTTAAAAGGCTGCTTCCATTATGCTTTCTTTTACCCTTTGCTGTTTCTTAATTTATTTATCTCTTTTAAGGCATAATCATTATTATTTGTGTCATTATCTTGGAATAACAAACAAAAGACTAATGATGGCGTGTGACAGAGTGAGAAACAGTCAAACACATTTTCTAGAAGTAGTCTAGCTCAGAGTCTGGTCTCTTGTGTGTGCTTTCTTTATGTTAATCATATGAGGCTAACCCCTTTGTGGTCTTGATGAGGAATTCAATAATATGCATTGTTGAAATGTAAAGTTTATGCAATTATGTTAGATATCTCTTCTGACTTGGTAAAAGATTGCAAATTCCAAGGCTTCTTTTGGGTTTGGAACAATATCATCAAACTAATTTTTCAATTGCCATAATCATGCTTTGTCACTGTGCACTCAAAGTTTGCCACTCAAGTTTTAAAACTGTTCAATTCAACCTTGCTCTGCTCAAGGATGAAACCAGCAAATGATTTTGGTGAAAGAAAAGAAAAGCAAATCACAATTGATACTAACATTAAGGAAGAATTCAATTCTCACATCTGAAAGTGTTTGTGATATGTGGTTACATTTTTAGTCTCTCTCATAAGACTGTGTTAAACGAATTTAGATTTTCTGTTAAATTTTTCTATACTGTTTTTAAAATATGTTCATAAATGTTGATTTTGATATTTTAAAATATATAATTTTTTTAATATATCAACATCATTTTATTTTTAGTGTTCAACATTAGATAATACTAAAAAACTCAACAAAAAATCTGAAGTCGTTGATCAAGTGATTGAAAGAATATGAGAAAGTGTGAGTAGAACATTTAAAAACAAAAAGGGGTAAAAAACAATAGAGGCAGAAACTGGGCATGACCATGTCAAATTACCCTTAATTATTATATTATTGACAATGAAGAAGAGAAGTATTAATTTAGTAGAGAAGACTAGTTTTGCTCAACTTTATGTTTTACTAGTAAATAAGTTGGTGGGTCATGGTAGAATCAATTCACGCTTTAAATTATTGATATAATAAAGTAGAAAAGAGGAAAGTGTTAGTAGTTAGAACAGTAAAATTAATCCTTAATTTGTGAAGAATCAACCAAAAGAGAGGAACCTTTCACACTAAAGGACTGAACTCACCTTCAAAACTGAAGAATAAATAAATATTAGAACTCCAACTTAAAATATGTTTTGTGAAAATGTGACATAAAAAGATATTGGAAAATGAGACCAAGTTGGAACATTCCATGTGGCTAAGATGATTGGTGAAATGCTGACTTTTGATTCCAAGTCAATAGAAATAAATAATTGATTAAGGAAATGTAAATTGAGTTGAAGGCCGAAAAGTGCTTTTTGATGTTGATTGATTTGCTTCCTCATGTTAAACTTATGCTGCAAGACATGGCATGGCACCACTAATTGAACTTGTGTTTGTCAAGGAATTGGTGGAACTGCTATTAATTAATTAAAACAACTTCTTTTACAAGTTATATTTAGTGCATTTCCTCTTACAATCTCACCATATTTTTTATTTCTTTTTTTTTTATTTACTTCTTTTCATCTATTCATGTTACAAATAATAATGAGTTCCACTATAATCATTTTTCACTTTTCCAATTATGATGTGATGTTCTCATGTGAGCTACTAATAATACATGTACATAAAAGGAATTTATATAAGTTAAAAATGTATAAACTCAAATTTTCATTATCTTGGGTAGTTTGTCCGAGCTTTGAAATATATTAAATTTTCCTTCCTCCTAAACTTGGAATAGAAAAAAGAAAAGAAAAAATCCTACTAATATAAATATGACAAAGATTTGGTTTAATTAATTGCTGACCATTTTCTATTGGGTTTTATTGATTTAATTATTTTTTGTTTATGACTTTTATTTAATTTTGTTTATTTGCTTGAAGCAGGATTCCGGTCAAGTGACGGTATGATTAACAGAAATTTGAAATCGGGTTAATATTTGTTTAAATATAAAACTGAAATTAATCTTTCTAATTTAAGAGGGCTGAAAATGCAAATCCTCTATTATAGGATGAATCTTTACAATTTGGTAGAGATTGAAATAGTAGTGTCAAAAACTATAAAATTAAAGCTTATATAAAAAAATAAAGTAGGAAAATTAAGATCCCAATGTGTTGTAAACACCAAAAATCTTTTTTAATTCCATTTTATCAAATTCAACTTCAAGTAACTCGATAAAAATTGATTCGTTTTATTATATGCGAAAAGAAAAACTTCATTTTATTCTATAGAGATATGTCGAGAGGAATTTAATGTTTCAAAACATAATATTTACCTAGTCACAATGTTAAATATACATAAATCTTATCTTTCGTAATAAATTTTATAAGGTTGAATTAAACTTAAAATTTATTTTTTAAAATAAAATTAAAGTTTTCCAAAATTTATCTTAGTGAGATTTGTTAATTATTATGTTTTGTTGTAAATTTAAAGTTTGCTTTCTTAATAAATTTTTTAGAACATAATTTGATTTGAAGGAGAGGTCTAACCATTTTCATTTGAGTTGAAACATTTGTCTCTCTTGCTTAAAAAACATGAAGGAATGAGTTTGGAAATTTACAATAGTATGTTTAGATGAGATAATTGAAGAGAGTAATTCATTTGCTTAGAAAAATTGAAATTCTTCCAAGAAAAATTATATGTTTGGATGACAAAATTAAAAGCAAATTGAAATTGAGAAATTTTAAGAAGGTATTTAAAATAATTAAAACAATAGAATTTGAAATTCACTCAAAGTATAAGGAAATTGGAATTCTCCAAGTTGTGAAATTGCTCATTGCTTATGACAAAAAAAATCCACGAATACAAAAAGTCGGGTCGGACAGAAGGTCGAGATGACTCGGATCGGGCTGAAGGACGAGCTGAGCCGACTCGGAAATAAGGTTGAGCTGAGCCGACCTAGGCCGAAGGGCGATACGAGCCTATTCAGGCAGAAGGTCAAGTCGAGGGTTGAAGATCGAGACGAGCCTACCGCATACTGAGGGTTGAGCCGAGTTGGGCCTAGGTCGAAGGTCGTGTAAAGTTGATCTGATCCGAAGGTCGAGCCGAGTTAGACTGAGGTCGAAGGTCAAGTAGGAGCCAACCCAATCCAAAGGTCGAGGCAAGATGGCTTTGAGCCTAGTTGACTCGGGTTGAAGGTCGAGTTGGGTCGGCCTTGGCCAAATCTCGAGTCGAGTTGGCACTTGCCAAAGGTTGAGGCAAGATGACTCTGAACCAAGTCGGTTTGGGTCGAAGGTCGAGCGTAATAGCCCATGACACAAGTTGAGCCGAGTCAGGTCGGACCAAAGGTCGAGTCGAGTTGGCTTGGGTCAAAGTTCGTGCTGAGTCGGCCCAGACAAAGGTTTAAATGAGATGGTGTGAGTTGAGTCGACCTTGGTCGAAGTTTGGGCTAGGTCATCCCTGACCGAAGGTCGAGTTGAGTCGGGCTAGATATAAGGTTTAAACCAATCTACCCTAATTGAAGGTTGAGTCGAGTTAACTCAGTAGAATCAGTTTGAATTGGTTAAGGTCAAATTGATTCAAATTGTGTCAAAATTGAATGTACTTGAATCGACCTAAGTCGAACCAGTTGAGGTCAAGCTAACTTAAATTAAACTCAAATGTAAAGTTAGTTCGCCGTAAAATAAAAATTAAATTGCTTTATTCAAATAAACAAAAATTTAAATGTAAGATATTTCAGTTACTTCATTAAAACTAATTATTTAACTGATGAAAATAATTCTATTATTATGTATTTTAATTTCTTAAAATTATTGAAATCTAAGGTAAGTGATGTAGAACTCCTTGAACCAGTTGCTAGTGTTGACAAAGAAGAATTTTGACACTGAAAAAAAGTGTAACACCGCTAAAGCAAGCAAGAATAATTCTGAGTTATTTTTATTTTTTAACGATACATAAAAAAAAAAAAACCTCAACCTTTTTCGGTTATGGCAACCTCTATGAGAAATTATGATGATAGTCTAACATCCAATGTTATATAATAAGATAATTATCAGATGATCAAGCTATGATAATGACAATGATTGTTAAATAATTAAGGTAATTTACAAATTGAACGTAGTCACTAAATAATGTTATCTGTTGTGATGAAAATAAATTTGATTTCTAGTTTATATATATATATATATATATATATATATATATATATATACATATATATATATATAAGAAATAATATATATTATAAAAAAATATATTTATATATAAATATATGTATTT
>Ga0099822_1008386_pt1 | contig 13221 bp, 7 predicted proteins | sample CowpeawhiteBW_FD_76839 | JGI IMG/M metagenome (GOLD analysis project Ga0099822, IMG submission 76839) | Root nodule microbial communities of legume samples collected from California USA - Cow pea white BW | ecosystem: Host-associated > Plants > Roots > Nodule | place: USA: California | collected... | reverse complement strand
TAAATATTTATTATATTTAAAATATTTTATATAAAAAAAATTAAAAAAAAAAAATATAAAAAAAATAATAAAAAAAATAAAATAAAAAAAAAAAAAAAAAAAAAAAAATATATATATATATATATATATATATATATATATATATATATATATATATATATATATATATAATACATTTAGAACTTGAGAAACTTTTGGCATCAACATGGTTAAATTAAGATGTATAAATATTCATGTTAAATATTAAAATTTTAATTTCATGTTAAATATTTAATTATATAAATATCTAATAAACTATCTCTAAGGATGAAAAGTTACAAGAAATTTAAGAGGAGTGAACGTCATTGTTTTCAAGTATTTAATGTAAATGATTATGTTAGGACTTACAAATTTGTATAATTAATAATTTTGGGTGTAATAAAACATGTTAACTTGGAGTACAATTTATAATTTTTTTATGCAATACATCATTAAAGATTATAAGTGTAACATTAATCATCAAAGAAAGTAACACATTCTATGATGGTTAAAACTCCACGATAACTACAAAAGTTTACAACGCATAAGACGACGATAACTACAAAATATCATGTACACAAAGTATTAAAAAAGATAGGGTTAATTATGTTTTTCGTCCCTTTGAACGATTTTGGTTTTTGTCCCTCATTTAAAAGATGCGCTATTTAAGTTCCTCGCGTTCTGAAACGCATGAAATTAGTCCTCATTTTTTAACTCCGTTAATTTTATTACAAAGCTGATAGACGGAGTGCCACGTCAGGATCCCATTTTTAACTTTCACTCAAGCTACAATAAACACGTGTTTTAAAAGGGGGTCTAAGGTTAATTTTTGAAACCCTATATTTTGAATTGTGAGATAGGATCCTTAGTGAGGATCTTGAGGAGATCATTTTGATGCAGGGGAAACGTAGGTGATAGCGTTTGTGTACAACATTCTGTAGTGATGAAGAGTGGTAGCTCTGGAATTGATTGTAGGCAAAGGAAAAGTGGTTCAAAAATTCGCAAAGCTTAGCGTCGTGTTCAGAAATAGCATCGAAAGTGTATGAGTGTGGGAACGATTGTTGCTCCTAAAGGTAGGTACTGTGAAGAACAAGGGCAGGTTATTTTGAAGATTTGAAATTGGGCGGTAAGTGATAAATTGCATTTGTTTTACTCGAGCTTTTTTTGGTGTCTGTTATAATGGTTTCAATTTTTTGCAGTCCAATTCACATTGTAATTATTTTCAATGGGTTAATGAAGAGGAATGTAGAGGTGAAGGTGAAGAATCTAAATTTGAAGCTGGCGTAGGAAAAAGAGTTGAAGAACACGAAGTTTGTTTGGAAATGGAGAAACTAATACTCGACTTGATTATAAAAAACTAGAAGTTGAAGAGGAAATTGGAAAAAGAGAAAAGATTTGGCGCTGCAACTTTTATTTGTACTGTCGTGGACTTTTTCAATTGTATTTGTGGTTATGTTTTTGTTCAAGTTTAACTGTAATTAGTTTTCGTAGTAGTATTTGGGAAATTCCTTCAATTGGTAGGTCTTGCAGAGATTGTTTATGTATTTCTGGGGAATTATTTTGTAATGATGAAAATGGTATTACTAATGATATGAGTATTGCATGCCATTCATTTGCCCAATGCCTTATGTTTTACGTTTTCTTAGTGGTTGATTCTGCTTTCTAATCTTGACTTTGCCATAACCAATGGGATCCAAAATATTTTTTAGGCTCGTTAATGTAGAGGAAAATTGATATCATTGAAAAACTGATGTCTTTTTCTTTAAACATTTTGTATTTAAAGGGTTCAAATTACAATCAATGGCTTATATTTGCCATAACCAATTCAATCTTTTACTGCCGCAAATTAGGACTGAATTAAGTTCTATAATTTATCCACCTATCCGGCCAATCTTTCCATGACTTGAATTGTTGTCCATCCCAAATCCATCATCATCATCAGTCATCCTTTCTTCTTCACTATCATCTAGTCTATCTTTAGGTAGATCTTCTTCCTCTTCAGCCTGTACTTGTTCATCAACCACATCCTCTTCACCATTCACTTCTGCCTCCCTAACCACATCCTCTTCACCAATCACAGCCTCTTCACCATTCACTTCTGCCTCCCTAACCACATCTTGTTCACCAATCACAACCTCCTTAACTACCACTTCCTCTTCAGCGATAACTTCCTTCTCACCTAAACCTTCATCCTCACACACAACTTCATCCACTCCACCAATGAAGTGAACTATTTCAGGCTGACTAGGAACATGTTGCACATAGATATCAACTTCCTCTTTACTCTCCTCTGTAAAGTTAGCTAATGCTATAGCTTCCTTATCATCACTAAGTAGTCTAAGGTTGTTTAACAAACTTTGTTTTGAACCCTTCCACCAAAGTTTCACATCACCACCGTATTTGAACTCTTTCACTATACCCAATGCTTCAAAGAACAACCAAAAATCCCGGATCAATCCCCTTAACATGAATTTCACCCCCAACATACTTCAGTCCCCTGTTTCTTTCGAACCTACCCATATGATGAAAGCTACATCGAACCTCATTCCCAACCCTACATTTCAAATAAACACACAGACCACATTAATCGAACCATAAACGGAATCAACAAACAACCAAAGCAAACCCTATACAATCGAATAGGGAAGAACAACTAACCTGCTTTCCATAATTGGAATGTCGTAGATGACAACACTATTTTCTTCATTGAAATCTCTCAACTTCTTATTGGTTCTCTAATTTCGTTGTCCCTCTTGATGATTCTCCTTCATGGTCGAATCTGAATCTTTGTCGAATCCCTTTTCTCGTTACCAAAAGCCCCTTCTTTCTAATTTTAACCTAAACCCTAATCTCTGATACATTAAACATTACAATTAAATTGTTCTACCACGTGCTTAATAATACAAATGCAATGCTTTCTTTACCACGTGTCAATCATAACTTAAACATTGTTAAAAATGGGATCCTGGCGTGACACTCTGTTTGCCAGCTTTGTAATAAAACTAATGGTGTTTTAAAATGAGGACCAATTCCATGCGTTTCAGAACGTGAGGGACTTAAATAGCGCATCTTTTGAATGAGGGACAAAAATAAAAAACGCCCAATACTTGAGGGACGAAAAACATAATTAACCCGAAAAGACACAAGACATGATGTAGTTAAAGACTCAAAATGCAATACACAATCCTTATACACATCATACACGAGTTCAACACAAGAAGCATTGAAAAATGTGAGACATCTAAAATGTTACAAAAGATTGCTCCAAAACACATCTCATGGATATTTTAACACAATATACCTATGCTCACAATGATGTTGTCAAACCAATAGAAGTAAAAATGAAAAATATTTTCCTTTTACAAAACTTCGAGAGCTACAACAAAAAGCTTCAACCAAAAGTCAAATATGTTCTAAGAAAGCACTAACACAAAAACAAGTAACATATCCTAAGTAAAATTAATATTATAGAAGGAAGGAACATTTATTGAAAGCTCTAATATAAACACCAAATAACATTTTTGTTTTAAATCTTGAGGAAATGTTTTGTACTCATTGCTCAATTTCACAAGAAGATTAGTAGATACCAATAGTAACTTTATGTACTCTTTGCAAATTGTATAATTAACTCTGCTTTATTATTTAAAAGCTATGATACATCAATACTTCAATTTGAGTCACTTACATATGTCTGTCCGAAATACTTTAAGATACTTTTCTAATACTTAATAATAAAGTATCTAACCTATAAAGTAATAATATTTTTATGATGATAGTAACTTATAATTTTTTATGTTAAAAAATTTAATACATATAATTTTAATTTGAAGTTACAGAATAACAATTGTATATTTATCATGTTTTTAAAAATTATTATACATTTTTCATTATACATATAAAACATATCATATCCTATTATTTTCAAAATAAATATATTGAAGTTTCAAATAAATGTTATATCCGATCCATGTATCGTATTTGTATTTCATAACTTAAAAAATAATATCACTTAGTTTTGATATTTCAAACTATAATAATTTTTTGCTAAACAATATTTACCTATATAAACAATGGTATTTATATACACCTACTTCATAACTTAAAAGTAATATCATTTATTTCTGCTTTTCTTAAAAGTAACATCACTTATTTTTGCTTTTTCAAAGCATAATTTTTCCTAAACAATATTTGCCCATATAAAAAACGGTGTTTGTATAAACCATGCCATATTATTTGCTCCCGTGATAACTTGTGTTAGTCAACAGTTATGTTAAGCATCAAACAACTTATGTTAGGCTACAGTTACGTTATGCTGCAAACAAACGTATTGGAGATGACCTAAACGATTTCACACCATTAGAACCTTATGTTGCTATGATAACTAAAATGAAACTATGTTCAACAAATTATACTAGAATAAATCAGATTATTGAGTATACTTTTCATGTATAATCATTATAAATTATCAACTAATCCAATAACCATTATTTGTAAAGTGTACGCCATGGTTATGCCTGTTGCATAGTGTTGCATTGTTTGAAGTTAAGTTGAAGTAAAAGAACAGCAACCAAATTTTACTGTTACAGAATTATTTATGTACCACTAACACTAACATTCATACTGAGCAAGTAACAGTCCAAAAATCAATGTGAACAGAACCTATAGATGGATGAAATAGGAGCCATGGGGTGCAACATTTGTTCTTTCTCGTGTTGTCGCATGACAACTGAAGATACTGTACACCAATCAAATCCTTCCTAATACAATTTTCCATAACGACAAGCATCTTGGGCGGAGAAATGAACTGTGAGGTTACCAAAGAATTCACCACAGTTGACTACAACTAGACGTGAAACTGTGGTACCATTTATCCTAACAAACAATTATCAGCACTGCAACTAGTTGTGCTCATACTACCCATACAACAACATATTGTATATATTAATTACCATGGAGCAGCATTCCTTCCCGCCACTAATAAAGCATGGAAGTCGGAAAACTAGCTACTTCAGAAATTCTCGTAGTATATATCTTCAAATACATCGCCAAAAGGGATGAATTACTGAGTATGAGGCTCTCGAATTCCTGGTGTCATGTGCTTCCTGGAGCATCACTTCCCACAGCTGGTTTGCGATTCAGATATCGAATAACAGCATCTTCAACCCTGTTCAAGTTGTCAAACAAGATCAAATTTCACAATGATTGTAACTGACGTGCATTTGTATAAACATTGAAGAAAAAGCACATAAACACTGATCAAGTCTACCTTTTACTTGGCACAAACACTAACAAACTACTGAGACTTAAAACTGATGTGAATATAAAAAAAGGAAGAGGGTAAAGTGCAATCTTGAGAAGCCTCAGGGGTGTCAATATGATTTGCTCAGAGGAAAAACATGTTATGCACGTTTAGTCACTTATGAATTTTGAAATGAAATCCTTCCGTGGATATGAATTGGTGAAAGTGCATCAGTCAACTTAATTAGAATCCAAAGAATATCATACATCACCCTAAACAAAGGCAACATATCCAAGTACCTATTAATCTCTAAACTATAAAGCTAGATTTTAAATTATTCTCATTAGATCAATGATAGCAATGCTGACAGTATAATGAACAAAAAATAAGGTAAATGTTAAATCTTACCATGGTTGGTTGAAGAAATCTGATCGACGCTCTTTTTCTGCATTGCGACTGGGTTCTCCGGAAACAAGTTTCAGATCCCTGCTTTGAGATTCAATCAATGCATTAATAAATTCTACTGGCGATTGACTGAAACCAAGAAAGAATGACCGTCTCCTTCTGTGCTCATGAATTTTTCTAATGATTCCACATATTGCTTCATCACATGTCTCAATCTCTTTATTCTTTTCCACATTAGCCAATAAAGCAGACAACTCCCTCTGAATTGGGAAAGGAACATCAACCAACACATCATAACAAGCAGTTCCAACTGGACTGTTTCCCGATAGCTTGATCTTGTGTTCCAAAAGTATAGGCTGTGGAGGGAACAAATGTGAAGATATTTTCTGCGAAACCATTGTAAACTTCATCTTTTCTTCTCCAAATACTTTCTGAAGAGGCTGATCACAGTGAAAGAAAGAAGGGTCATTAGGATTTTGCAACTTCCTGGCCTTTACATAGTGCCAGATCGCAGCAACAATCCTTGGGCGGGTATCAACCTCAATACCAAGAACCTCTGTCAAAGCAGGTGAAAGCTTAAACTTCTCTGGCACGTAATTCATTTCCAGACGTATATTCACTGCAAACTCTTTATCCCCTTTCCGCTTTACTTCAAAACCTTCATGTGGAGCAGGTGATCGAGCATTCTCCCACATAATAATGTGATTATCTGGATATAGTCTCTGATCTAAAGAAATGGTTACTCTTTTGAAGAAAGCTGAAAACTTCGGATACAAAGGAGTGGACTTCTGAACCACTCCTGGCTGATCAGGGTCTACACCATCTTCCAATATCCTTCCAACTATCTTCAGCGTCCAGGATGGAGGCTCTGCAGTTGGCTTCTTTGGAATTGTGCGAATTTGATTAGCAAAAGTGTTAAATACATAGATGCGAAGAGTTTTCTGAATACAGGGTGGGTTTTTGAGCGCTTCCTGGATGTCAGCCTTCTTTCTAGCAAGTGCTGCATCAACACGAGACTCAAACTCTAGAAGCTGTGTGTACAGTGCAGACTCAGGTAGTATAGCTGCCACTTTATCTTGCAGCTGTTTCTCGGGAAGCTTCTGCTTCTTCCTCCGCGAAGCAGGTGTGAGCTCCATCGGTCTCAAAGGGGAGAAGCTGTTAGGAGGGGAAAATCCAACTGGCCGAATTGGGGGTTTTAGAGGGATCCGTTTCCCACTTGCATTACCCGGTGTGGAAATAGCCGACGACAGCCCCAAACTCGCCAAACCACCACCTTGGTTCTGATTAAGACTCAACCCCTGTGCTTGCAAATGAGCCTGGATTTGAGCATGGGCTGCAGCTGCTGCTTGGGCATGGGCCTGAGCCTGAGCCTGGGCCTTGGACTGAGCTTGGACAATAGCATGAGCCTGGGAAAGCGGAAACTGCCCTTGAAAACCAACGGGAATCTGGCCTTGTCCTTGGGACTGTGAAAAACCATGGTTTGCAGGTATAGAATTGGAGGGTATTCCAGCATTGCCAAACGATGAGGAAGAGGCCCCAATGCCCTTAGAAGGGTTATTATTGTTCACAGACATCACTATCCAAACCTAATCCACTAGTCAACAAGAAATGGGCAAAACAAAAAACAAAAACAAAAACCTCAATACCAAAATGAAAATATCCTATCTTTTAACTCTCGATCTTAACCAGTGAACCAAGTGGGAAAACAACCAACAAATTCAAGCGTCCAAATTCAGAACTCTCGTGAGTCGCCACCAACTACGAATTTGCATTGCCCCGGAAAATTACAGAAAACCGAATATGAAAAACCACTGAATCGACTAGGGTTTACCTCGATCTGGCTTTGGAAGGATCCGCGTAACTCCAGGTGGTTAGAAGAACACGAGATTAGCTTCGGCGCGTGGGGCTTGGGTTGGAGAGAGGGATGGATTGGAAGGATCTGGAATTTGAGGAGAGAGTGGGCTAAATTAGAGAAATGGGAAAGAGTGAGAAAAATTGGGGATGGTTCTTTTGTGGAAGGTGGACGATGATGGCGGTGAAGCGTGGCTAGGGTTAGGAAAATGGCCCAATTTTGGGAGGTCAAACCTCAAAGTTTAGTCACTGAATGAGTATGCGTTCCCTTCTAAAGCTTTCCAGCAAAACGGCGTCGTTCGTGTTGCGTCATTCTTCCTATAAACTCATATTTTCCAAAAATACTTTAATAATAAGTATGATTACTTTCTTTTTATTTTCATTATTAATTTATTCTATTCATTTTAATTTCATTATGAATGATTGCTAGTTGTTATCTCATCCTATGTGTGTGAACTAATCATATATATATATATATATAGTTTGACTATTATATAAAATACTAAAATTAGGGACATTTTTATTCACATTTTTGAGAAACATAGTTCAAATAACTTTTATATATTTATGTTTGTTTTACATTAAATATATCTTTGAAAATGTGACCTTTGAAAGATTAGATAAGGAAAAATGTAATCATAAATGGAGAAACATATATATTTTGGTAAGACTTTAAAAATATAATCAATTTTTAATATTAGGAAGAAAATAAACTTTGATATCCGAGTTATGATTTCAAAAGCTTAACTAGACCAACCGTTTTAACTGCAATGGAATTAATTTACTAACTAGTCTGGACTCTTTAAAGTACAATTTTTCCAAAATTGGTAAGTAGTCAAGAATCAGTCAAACTTTGGTGCATTCAACTCATTTGAACAGAAAATCATTGAATTTGTTTTTTTTTTAATTTAATAAAACACGATAGATAATTGGTTGATTTTGGAATAAAGCGAATTGTTTCAGTGATTAAAATTCAAAAGAAATAGATTAGAATAAAATCATTTTTAAATTAAGTTTTTAGTACTTTTAACCTATTAAAATGAGATTTTAATGTGTTAAATGCATTGCTAGAGTTTTGAAAACAAAAATATATGCTGTTATTAATAAAGTAAATTAACTTTTTAATCAATTAAAACTACTAAAAATTCCATATTAACCCATTTTAATGAACTAAAAGGGTTTTTTAATATATTAGAAAAAAATAAATATTCTGTATTCACGAAAATTAAATAAAAACTAAAATTATGCAGTAATCAAAGATCTTTAACTTTAAATCAAAACCAATACATTAATTAAAACTGAAACAAAAGTGCAATGTGACGATGAAAATAGAAAAACAAAAAGGTTCAATGAACTAAAGTTATAACGGACTTCTTAAAGATTTTTTATAGTTGATTTTTTTTTTTTTCTTTCTTCTGAAATTATTCAACTCAAACTTTATTTAGAATTGCATTTCTAGAACTAGAGCATTACACCGGAAGAGTCTTACCGACTTGAAATTTTTGATACATGTGAACCTTCTCTTCTTGATAATTTATTTTGGATAGTTTAATTTTAATCGTCAAATAAAGTTTCAAATTCTATATATTTTATCATAACAAATAATATTTAATTGTATTGAATAATTGATTTCATTTGTCTAACACAAATAATTTCAATTTCGTAGGAATTCTTCAAATTTATTTATGCTTTACTTCATAACCGCGTTTCTTGTGAGTTGAACTATTAAGCTTCTTTCAAAACTTCTTATAGATTTTTTATTGTCATTAGATCATATCCAACAAGTAACATAATGCACCTCGAAAGTGTTATAATTCATTATTGTGATGATCATGAGAATGTCAAGGAAAATAACATGTCGTAGATAAAAAAATTTTACTTAACTCTATGATCTTGTAAATGTTATATTTCATTATTATGATGATCATCAGAATGTCAAGGAAAATAACATGTCACGAACAAAAAAAATTTACTCAATTTTATGACATGCTCTCGAGATGGTTCTTGAAAAAAAATTCAGAAATATTGCAAAAGAAAATAGTGTTGAAAGAGAAATCCATGTATTATTATCACTTTTGGTATATTAAGGAGTATTCCAAAAGGCATAGGACAACAAAACGAAAAGAAATCAAAATTACAATCTAGTTAGGGAAGAAGGGAATTTCAAATAACAGAAAGGAGAGATGTCATGCAATATTCCACACTCCTATAGCCCTTTCTTTCAAAACAAATACTCCCACTCACTTACTCAATCGTAATGGAATCTTTTTACTCCTACTACTTCTCCTAACAAACTTCTACATCGTTTCATCCTTCTCTAAATCTATTGCCATATGTTCCCTTGATGTTTCACCACTTGTATTCTTTATCATAACATTACCCTCTCCATCAAGAGTGACCTAGAAATTGATCTTGATATAAGAAACAAATTCCCAAGTGTAGTCATTAGTACCCTCCCATTGGATCGAAATTTGAGAAACCCACATGTCACAAATTTGAATTTTGAGGGTGTTGAGAATAGCTAGAGGCTGCAACTAAGGTCCTTTTATAATTGTAGTAAGCAATAGAGGAATGTATTGAGAATCTGGAGCACCCTTACACATTTTCAACAAGGAAACATGGAAGACAAGATGGATTTTAGCCTATGTAGGGAGTTCCAATCTATATGCAACATTACTAATGCGATCCAAAATTTTGAAAGGACCAAAATAAAGCATGGACAATTTTTGATTATGTTGCAGGCGCAAAGAATGTTGGCAGTATGGTTACTCGCAAAGAAAAAATCATCAACATTAAATGCAACTTGAAAGTGCTTTTTATCATCATTAAGTTTCAAGTGGGATTAAGCATGGGATAAATTATGCTTAAGTTGAGCTAGTAGACGATCCCTTTGCACTAACTAGGCATATGTGTAACATCCTGCCCGGATATTACGATTTTAAATAATAAAATAAAAATATAATAATAATACTTCATTTATTATAAATCATTTTCCCAAAACCGTGGGAATTTAAAACTTTATTACACCGATAAAACCAACTCAAATCCAATTTTTATAAACACAATACATTTTCAAAATCAGAGTCATTATAAAGTCAAGTTCTATAATTCCAATGATTACAAGAAATCCTTAAAACTCATAAAAATGATGAAACGTTGCCACAAAGTTTCCCAACTAGCCCGCGCTCGGGATCTACGCTCCACCAGAACCACCTGCAATATCATCTACTCCCGTGTACCATGTACACGATCATCACCAAATGCAAGCAGCACCATTCAACATCTCCATTTGGTCTCGTCTGTCTCCATTTGGTCACGCTGCCATAACCTCCATTGACGCACCACTCGAGCTCGTCGGACAGTTCAACATCTCCAGCAGCACCTGTACCAACACCTCCACATCCTCCCGTGTGATATGCCATACACGATGCCAGAACCGCAGCTTCGTGTTCACGCATCGAACCACCCCGCTGCACCAAGCTCAACACCTTCATGGTAACGCCACCATCGAAGCCATGGAAGCCACCGCGAGTTCGCCATGGAAGCCACCACGAGTTCGCACCTGCACCGTAGCAGTACTTCACCAACACAAATCTATCCTCCCTCTCACACTGCCATCACGCATACGAAGAGACGAAGCCATTCACGCATCTACACCGAGTTCTAATCGTCACAGATCTGCACCAGTTCGAACCAGACTGAACACCACCACGCTGTCGCCGTGAGCCTCGTCGAAAGTACATTCTGTGTCATCGCAAACCCCTTACGGCAGCCCGTCGCCATGAGGAAACCCTAACCATGGAAGGACTCATGAGGAAACCCTAATTCTGGAAAGAGAAAGCGCTGCCACATGTCCGCTTCTCAATGGACAGTCCAAAAAGTCAAACTGGTCAACCAGTCAAATCTGAGCAAGGATTGGTCAACCGTGGTCAATTTGTCTATTTTATGTTATACTTGGCAAGTGGTTCCTCTACAAGAACCCTAAATGGCCTAACAAGGAAAAGATAGTCTGGCGGCAATTCACCACCAACCAGACTAATTCTCTGGAAATTTCCCAAAATCACCAACTTTAAAAATGGAATATAACAATTCATACAAAATCATACCAAATTCAGCATATCAATCAAAATTAAATTAATTGACGCATGAAATTACCCTATTTAGCATGTCAATCAAATTAAAATTAAAGTTAACGTGTAAAGCTCCCCTAACCTGGTCTCCTTTGCTTAGAACTTTGAAAATTCTCCCTTGATCACCAATGGCCCTCTTTGGTTCCTCTCAACACTCAATCCTCACAAACACTAAATTTTTGTTCTCCCTTCTGCAACCACAATAACAGCCCACCAAAACCCTAATTGGTTGTCTTATGATGGTTTTCCAACCCTCTTTGACTGTTAGGGTTTTCCTCTACCCTTTCATATTCAATCCAAAACTAAGTTTGGCAAAAATATAGTTTAACCCACAACCATGCCAATACCCAAAACTAAGTTTCTCCAAGACTTGAACCCACAACCATGCCAATACCAAATCAATGCTAAACCATCAAGCCAATTCATGTTTCTTGCTAACTCATATAATTCACATATTATATTATTTCACAACATAATTACACATATTATTAAAAAACCAATAATTAATTAATACATAAATAGCATACATAAGACTTGAACCCAAGTCCTCTCACACAACTAAAGCACTCTCAACCACTTGAGCTAGTACTTTTCCACGTTATTCAAATCAGAATTAAATACCATCAATGTTCTTCCTACCCGCATTTATTAATTAATTAATTAATCATTTATTTATTTAATTTTCACGGGTCTTACACCATCCCTTCTTTGCCTTCACATGTTTCGTTTTGTATTGGAGTAGATCTAAGCACCACCAGCAACCAGTGCCCTCCAGTTCCGTCCATATTTCATCCACACTCCAACATCAAATCCAGTTAAGTTTTTCTCAACCATTGATTCATATTTTCTTTGATTTTTCGTGAATGATGAACCTGATTCATAAACTTGAATGTTGTTGTGTGCAATGTGTGCCATAGATCCATGTTTTAATCACTTTAATCCACAACCCATTTACTTTAAAGACCCATTTTATTTTTCCGTTAAATTTGCAAAGTGGATGTCGACATCCGCTTTAGAGATCTCTACTGCGGATGTCAACATCCATTTCACTCTTTTTTTTGTTTTCTGCTCATTGCGGAAGTCGACATCCGCTTCAGATATTTTTGTTGCGGATGTCGACATCCATTTCGTTTTTTTACTTTTTATTTTTTACCATATCGGATGTCGACATTCGTTTTGCGAATTTCAATTGCGGATGTCGACATCCGTTTCCTTTTTTTTTACCATTGCAGATGTCGACATTCGTTTCATTTTTTTTACCATTGTGGATGTCCACATCCGCTTTGCAAATTTTAGTTGCGGATGTCAACATCTGTTTCCTTTTTTTGGTTTTTTGTCATTGTGGATGTCGACATTCGCTTCAGAGATCAAAATTGCGGATGTCGACATCTGTTTCGTATTTGTTTTTCTTTTTTTAGTTTAAATATTTTCCCCAATATATATATATATATATATATATATATATATATATATATATATATATATATATATATAATATATATATTTTTTTTTTTTTTTTATTTTTTAAAAAAATATATTTTTTTTGTATTTTTTTTGTTTTTGTTTTTATTTTTTTTT
>Ga0099822_1008385_pt1 | contig 13221 bp, 10 predicted proteins | sample CowpeawhiteBW_FD_76839 | JGI IMG/M metagenome (GOLD analysis project Ga0099822, IMG submission 76839) | Root nodule microbial communities of legume samples collected from California USA - Cow pea white BW | ecosystem: Host-associated > Plants > Roots > Nodule | place: USA: California | collected... | reverse complement strand
ATATTTTTATTACATCAATCAAATATATATATATATATATATATATATATATATATATATATATATATATATATATATATATATATATATATATATATATATCAGCTATCAGTTTTTTCATCACAGTCTATAGCTATAAACGTTTAAGATATCCCATGAAACTATGTGTTGGTATAAGAAGACAACTACTGTGCCAACCCAAAACTTTGGAATAATCTTATTAATTAATTTTGAGGCAAATTTCATTCAGTTGTGAAAATTTTCAAATAAACAAATAACTGGAAGTTGGAAAGTATTTCCTAAAACTTCCTAAATTTTGGATGAAGAGAAAAACATGCACAACATCGAATTTCAATTGGAAATTAAAACTCAAGTGCAGAAATAGTGGTAGTACAAGATAGGAAAAAGTTACACGATGAAAATATCTTTGCCAACAAAACCAAAGCAACATGCTACTATATTTCTCTAATATTTGAACTTAGAATGCTCCCCACATGGCTGAAGCCTTCTAAAAAATCTACAAAAGTATGGTATTATTTAAAAGGTAAAAGAACAGCATGTATATATATAAAAGAGGAGTAACAACAAAAAAACAGATGCAAATAAGATTGATGCTATGAGCTATTCCATCACAGAACTTGATTCAGCAAGTGAGTATGGCAAACACAACCAATACTGAAATCATTGCATACACACAACAAAAACACCAGTATTCAATCTTGATTTCTGCTAGAGTCTGTCTAAGAAAGAAGCATGGTTATAAGTGGCAGATGAAGTGATGACATGTTGAGAATGGAAAAAAGAGAAGACCTTAGTATCGAAAACTTGCAACTGTGTGCATGCAGAGGAAGCAATGGAGATAAACTCCTATTGAGGAATAGAAACAGAAGGAAGTGAAAAATGGGAAGGGTTGATAAATACGTTGTGGAATAGAGACAAAGTTAGATGGCCCTCATATTTGTTGTAACGTGTATAGGTTCAAATGAAGGAAATTGGAATTTTGAAGTGGATGAGCTTTCGGAGGTGAGTATTATTTTGAGCCAAATCTCATCAACAAAGTGAGGTGTTTCTCAGCCACAAACGCCTTGTGTGTTTCACAGCACTCTTTCTTTCTCCATTATCATTTCCATCTCTAAATTCTAAAAAGAAAAATAGCCCAAAAATACTCAGAAACTGTTTATTTGATCCTATCTCATATACCTTTGAAGTCATGGAAACAGAAGAATAATACCCTCTTCACGAGTGGTGCAAGTGGGTTGGCCATTGCCTATAGATAATCTAAAATATACAGTGTATTATTTCATTTCTACACCAAAATGTGACATCACTTTGAATTTACCCGTTTTCGAAACAAATTACATAGTTACTATTACTAGGGTTATTGATTTCATGTTTGGCACGTGAACTTTAACGTTTAAAATTGAATTTTTAAAAGATAATAATCATAGCATCCACCTTTAAAAGGTTTTAGTGGCTTGTGTTGTGGTTTAAAAATGAAACTATTGTATGATTTAGGTTTAAATCCCTTTTGCAGAATATGAAATTACCTTCTTCTCGTATGTTATTTTAGCTATATTACTGATTTGTTGGGAAATCTCTTACACACTTTTCAGACTTAAATGTAAGATTTGTAAGAAAAGTATTTGCATATGAAGGAATAATAGTCCAATATCAAAAGATATAATAATATATTATTAATGTCTTCTTTAGTTTTTAAGATAATGTTTTGGTATATAAATATGTGACGACCAAATTTTACTTCCAGCAATTCAGCCACATATGTCAATTTTCTCATATCTTATGTCTACATCCATTTTTTTTTTTGTTAAAATGGTATCCCTTTCTTTTTGGGAATTGGTTTATCTGCAGTTTCAATTTGAATCCTTAAATTTTATTCAACACATTTATCCCTAATATATTAACATAAAATAAAATAAAAATTAAAGGTGAAAGATCTCGTTTAGTTATTTTCAGATAAAAGGAGCCCTGAATCCCTTTTCTGTCATTGTGTCTCGGTCTCTTTTAGTTTTCCATTTACTTGTAAAAAGTTTAACACTAAAATCTCGTAACCTTTTTTTTAACTTGTTGCTATTCATTAAAAAAATAAATAAAAGCAATCAAATTGACTTACATATAAATTTAATCAATCAACAATTTGTTAATTAATCCCAATAAAACTAGATTATTTAAATAAGGTGTCACTTGTCATGCATAAAAACATTGCTTGAAAAAATTAATGAATTATTCATTTTGAGAATATGGTTAAAAAATGTAACCGCAACCAATATTATTTTTTAAGATTGCTTTAATTTAATAAAAAATAAAAAATAGGGTTATAAAACCAAAATCAAGAAATAGAAAACTATTTAAAAATCATTCATACTTGTACCTTATACCTTATATAATTGTATTTACCTACCCTTAATATTTAGAATACACTTGGATAAATAGAGTGTAATTATATAAAATTACACCAACTTTTATTATTCAAATTGTCTAAAATAATATGAAAGAGATATATTTTATGTTATTTATTGTATTCAATCTATTTTTAAATGGAAAGTGTTTGATTATAATAATTCCCACATAAAATTGATAATTTAATTATATTTAGAAAAAAAAATGCATTTATCTTTCCTAATATTATACTACTGTTATACTAAAGGTTCACCCCTTCTAATTTTAAAATGGGCACTATCTCTCATATTCTTTTTAATTAATAACATCAATGTTTTTATATGTTTAAAGTGATACTCATTTTTTTTTTATTTCACTAAAAAGGTATTACATTAGGTAAAATTTTAATAAATAATTATTAAAATTAAGAGTATGGAAAAAATAATATCTATTTTAAAATTGGATAAATATTGAGTGCTATTTAATAAAACCTTAAAGAAATTAAGTCCAATTTCCCATATATTTATTTGCATGGACAGAAAGACTCTGCAAGAGGAATAGGTGCTTTGAGCATATTTGTGTGCTTCCTCCTTGGTAGTGGCATATGATCAAGAATGTGTTTTTGCAAATAAAATTTAGAAAAATCATAATGAACTTCTATAAATGAAAAAAATAATTTTAACAACGATAAAAAAAAATAATATTAACAATAATAAATAAGATTTTTTTTCATTTATTTCTTTTTAATCAAATAATTTTTCCCTATCAACTCTTACATATATTTTTCTTTCTTTTCAGTGATACTCGTGTCTTTCTTCACTATCTAGCAAATATAAACAGCAATAAATTGATGAAAACTCCCCATGGATAGATAAGTGAACTATGCATGCAAGCATCATGAAAAGTACCACAAAATCAAGCTGAGCCCACTCTAATATCCGATGAATAATAAATAATGGGTGAGGTGACCCACACGCCCTCTGTAAGTTTCAATTCAGGGGCAGCTTTCTTTTTCGATGCATCTAAATACTAATGTATTTTAAAATAATATTTGCCCTTTTATTTTCTTAAAAATAATAATGTTAAGTCTTCCTCTCCTATCCTATATTTGATTGGGATGATGATTTTTCTTTATTATTTACTTTATATATATATATATATATATATTGTTTTTTAATTTTCTAAGATATTAGATAAATTTACATTTTTCTTTAATATTTACTTTATAAATTATTAGAAAGATTTGTACAAGGATATAACATTGAGGTATAAATACTTTTTCCTAAAATTATAAATTCTGCTATCATTCCTTTGAACTTTTGAATGCTAATATATATTGGGTTTGTCCTGTAATCGTGCCTTCTGTTGGTACCAGTCCCCTGCCAACCATGTGTTTGTAAAATTGCCTCTGAGGAAAAAAAGAAAGGGTACTTGAAAGTGAGGGTTACGAGGAGGATAGATTGTTGCCGTAGATGGTTGTATAGTAATGGCAAATAGTAGCATAAACTTGGTGCTTCATCAAGGGTCAATGTTGCCACATGAACTTCCTATTGCTGCTTTACTGGGACCTTCATGCTTTCATTCGTTTTCTTCAACTTGGGCTATTACCAATGGAGCCATTCATGTCTCACCACAAAGGGGAAAGTGCAGTGCTACTTGTTATCGCTTCAGTTTCAGGAAATGTACATGCAAATGGAAACGGCTTGTAAGAAGTTGCTCCACCAGTGAGTTTGTCCTTGCCAGTGATGAAAACTATGGCAATAAGCAGGTTGTTAGTCTCACTCCCCGTCTCTACGACTATGTCCTAAAAAATGTTCGAGAACCAGAGGTGAGGACTAAGGAACGTACCGTTATGCTTCATGCCGTGTTTTAATAAGAAAAATATTTTGGGGGAGGGGGAGGGTATCTGAATTCTGCTGTCAACTGTGAAAAACTGTATCTATTAAATTGCCCTTTGTGCTTATTGTAAAGTGACTACACTTCAGATTCTAAGACAATTGCGGCAGGAGACAGCCTCTATGCGTGGAAGTCAAATGCAGGTGTCTCCAATTATTTCATTCTTATGCATTTTTTCTTAAACTGTTTAGTAATAGAATTGTTAATGTTGAGTTTATGCTTTTGTATTATATCTTCACTATGCAAGCAGGGGTTTCTACTGCACATTTGGTTCTATGAAAGTCAGTAGCATTATTGTACCATTTATTCATTATTTGTTTCTATAGATGCTGTACACAATTAATTTATTTTACTGATGATGACCATAATTGACCTGCATCTCGCAACTGCGAAATAAATCAAATTTAACATTTTTTGTTGAAGACTGAGGGGCTTCTTATGTAGGGGCACATAGTGGTTTTTGAATGTTAACTTTGCGCTACTAGTGTTTTTATATCCTGTCTGGGATTAATCTCAAATTTGTGAAATTTGATGGGGCAAAATAAAGAATTGTGCTAGAAAGAATGTACAGCAGTCTCACTTGTTTTTTATCTTGTCTGTCATATTTCATATTGTAATTTCACTTGATTAGCAAGAAGTAAAGTGTTGGCAATGCTTTTAGGTGTCCCCTGATCAGGCACAGCTGCTTGCAATGCTTGTGCAGATTCTTGGAGCAGAGCGGTGTATTGAAGTTGGTGTTTATACTGTATGTCCTTCATTTTTTATACACCATGGACTAGTTTTCTTCATGTTACATAGTAGAGGATGCCACTTCACTCCCATTATGTAATGAGGTATTATATTATTAATTTGATCCAGGGATACTCATCGCTAGCCATAGCATTAGTTCTGCCAGATTTAGGTCATTTAGTTGCCTGTGAAAGAGATGCCAAATCTCTTGATGTTGCCAAGAAGTATTATCAGCTAGCTGGTGTTTCACATAAGGTCTATATGCTACTCATCTACTTTTGATTAGAAAAAGGGTTCAAAATTTTTGTTTATCTCTTTTGAATATTAGGGCCCTTTTTATAATTATATTTATGTACTGCCTGTATTTCCTTCCTGATGATGGCTTTATATAACTGGCTCTAGGTGGATGTAAAACTTGGACTGGCAATGGACTCCCTAGAATCTTTAATTCTGAACGGTGAAGCAGGAAGGTATGTGGATTTCTCATTTTCAACATCACTATGATGTATGATTCACTTTCACAATATGTTGCTGCGGGTAGGAGCTCTTCCACATTTGCTATTTTCTCTTTAAATAGTTATTGTTAATCAAGGATCCTGTCCATATCATATGAACACTGTCAAAGAGAAAACAAGTAAATTAGAATTTAAGCGATATTACCTTTTCATGCAGCTATGATTTTGCATTTATTGATGCCGAGAAAAGAATGAACGAGAAATATTTTGAACTGCTATTACAGCTGGTAAGAACATAATAAAAACGGTCAAAGGCATTCAGCTATTCTTATGCTTCTAATCACAATATCTTTCATAATCTTTCTTATTGCCTTCCTATGAACTGTTATATTGGTGCACTGAATAATTTATTGTTGCAGGTGAGGGTTGGAGGTCTTATTGTAATTGATAATGTCCTTTGGCATGGAAAAGTTGCTGACCCACTGGTGAATAATAAATTCTTCTATGATCTCCTTTTTTTCCAGTTAAGTGAACTTGATTTAATGTACTATTTGCAGGTATATGACCCTAAAACTATCAGCATTAGAAATTTTAACCAGAAGTTAATGGAAGATGAGCGTGTAAACATCAGTATGGTAGGTTTATACCATATCTTTTTTTTTTTTTTAAATTATTAATACACTTTCAGAGAAAATCTATTAAGTTAATTTATAATTGGTTAACTCTTTTGGAGAGTTTCAGGTACCAATTGGAGACGGGATGACGATCTGCCGAAAACGCTGACCCATTTTTGAGTAATTTTTAAGCTCTATGCATTTGAACTTACACGCTTTAGGGTTAATTCTTCTGTGACATCTGAGGAAAGAAAGATGTATAATAAGCACAAAATCGATTAGATGTTCTTAAAACTTTTGAAGTTGCAATGCCCATTCTCTTAGGCTACTTTTGGCAAGGATCTGAAAACAGTTTACTGATGAATATCATTTTGGCTCCAAAGGGAATACGCTAAAATAGATTTATATGATATTCTCTGCCACAATTTTTGTACGCACTGAAGGTAGCAGCACCACTACATTAGCCTGGAATAGAGTGACCTATTAGTAACACATTAATTAACTCATTCTTTAAAAGAAAATTTACTCACTTGATTTTTTTTAATAATAAAATCAAGCGATCACTCGTTTTCATTTATGATGTCATTATTTCAATAAATTTCAAAGTTATTTCGATAAATTTTAATGTTCGAAAAAGTTACTGATTTCACATTAAATTATAGTACAGAAGTGAATATATTTGAGAATAAATGCTTTCACTAACGAAACAGAAGCTCAATAAATAATCATTACAATAGTTCATCATAGTTCTACTTTATCGTTAATTGTAGTTTTCAGTAGTTCATTTTCCAAATAGCCCAAGAAGTCTATCTAAATATGTAATGCCAACCCTTAACCAAAAGCACCCTATTGCATGTTGCGGGCTCCCATGATAGATAAGAGTATCCATGTGGTTTAATTAGAAAAAGAAACTACTTTTTCCATGCATTTGGTCGGATTTAGAGACATTAGAAATTTAGACTAATCAACATTTTTTTTTTCTAGAATAGAATAAAAAAGGAAAAGGATTATTTGAAGAAAAAAAATCATTTGACAACCCATTGTACGGATAAAATGGTCATAAAAAGTGAATTTTTATATTTGTAAAAAAGAAAAGAGAGTGAAGGGTAGCGAATGATGGTGTCAGATAAGAGTAAAATCTTTTTGGGCATCAAAATGTCATTGTCCAATAAAAAAGTATATAATATCATTGATGAAATATGATCTTCATTGTAAAGGAGAAATAAATAATACAGATAAATAAAACATAGAATTGAAGAGGTGAAAAATATTCTCTTATTGTGACATAGTCAAGAGTATCCATTATATATACAATGAAAGAAGAAAGAGAATAAGCATAACAAAAATAGCAGATTCTATGCAACAAAATTCAAAACATTATGGAATATCAAAATAGAAATATACTTGTACTATATACACTAACAATCCCCCCTTAAACTCAAGTTTTTTGAAAATAATTAAGAATATTTAGTTTGTTACGTGTTCCAACCCAAGTATGACAACATCGATCAATCAATGTGTTTCAAAGACATTGTCCGCTTTGGAGCGTGGAATTCTGTCATAGTTTCGTCCTTAAAAGGCGCCTCATTGGGTAGAGAGAGAAAAGAGTATTTAAACTGTGCTTGACCTCGACTCTTAAGCGATATAGGACTATTAGATATACTAGAACAAGCCCCTTAGTCGAGGATAAGGGGACTTGTCGTTCCCAACCACTACTCTAGGTGGTGTTGGTTGAACCACCATGTCATTCAGTTCCCATCCACTACTCTAGGTGGTACTGGTTAAACCACCATGTCATTTAATTCCCAGCCATTACTCTAGGTGGTACTAGTCGAACCACCATGTCATTCAGTTCTCATCCACTACTCTAGGTGGTACTGGTTGAACCACCATGTCATTCAATTCCCAGCCACTACTCTAAGTGGTATTGGTTGAACCATCACACCTTGTAGTTCCCAGCCACTGCTCAAAGTGGTATTGGTCGAACTACCATGTCATGTAGTTCCCAACCACTACTCTTAGAGGTACTGGTCGAACCACTATGTCATTAAGTTCCCAACCACTACTCCAAGTGGTACTGGTCGAACCATCATGTTATGCAGTTCCCCGCCACTACTTTAAGTGGTATTGGTCAAACCATAAAATTTTGGATTCCAACCACTACTCTAAGTGATGCTGGTAAAACCATCATAATCATATCCCACCCCACGTTGCCTACCTACACTACGACCAAAGAAACACAAGTAAATTCAAACAAATGCTAAAACGTCAATGTAAATAATTCATAATTCGGGTAAATCACAAGCTAGTCCATTAATATGTCCATGAAATGTAATTACAAAACACGACCACTACATCACAATCAGGCTCGCCATTACAACTAAACAAAACAACACACCAACATTACAAACTCCTACAAAACTACTTGGCATCGATATTTGTCATCTCCTCATCCACAACAAGGCCAATGGTGGGAGAAGGAGTGAACCTTGTTGTACCTTCATCACCGACATCGTCCTCGGCTACTTCTATCGCACGCTCAACCGCCTTAGCCGTATAATCTCACCCACATCGATGAGGCGAACCTCCTAGATGTCCATATCAACGATAGTCGTTGATTAATACCTCTTTAAACAGGAAATTTGTCTGCCTCAATGCATTTTGGAAACCTTTCACTGTTTCGAGATCACATGGTGGCGTTGGTTCGATATCTCGACCTCAACCTCTTTCAGGACAACATCCTTTTACCCTAGGTCATCTTTGGCCTTCTTTAATTTCTTCTCAACATCCATGCACCGAGACTTATAGGCCTTGAACTTCTTAATTTCCTCCTCCAACCTCTACTTCTCCTTAGCCCATTCGGCCCTCTCCTCGTTCGCTTTCTTCTGAGCAGCAACAGGCTCCTCCATAACTTTCTTCCCTTTCTCCTTGTCAGCTAGTTTATTGTACAACAAAGAAGTCACACTCTGGCTCATCACCAGGGTGCGTGCCTGGAACTCAAGCAAGGCCTTCATGAAAAGGTGGGGATTAGTTGTGTCTACCATCTCATGTTCCTCCTTCGTCATATACAGATTAATACTTTTTCTCAAACGTAGGGTGGGATCCCCTAGAGCTCCAGGCTCAGAAGATACCCCGATAGACAGGCCTATATACCACTCTTAAACAACCTCATGATTTGACTCCTATCTCTTCCCTTCCCTATCTGCTTGGCAGGAGCCAACCTCTTCGCGACAATGTCTAGCTTGTGAGTCTCTACTACTGGCTTGGTCAATTTGGGGACCCCAAATTTGCCTTCCTTTCGAGCAGCCTTTGACATCTGCTGTCTTAACTTAGCAAAAATGTCCTCTTCCTCCCCACCTTGGTAGCATACTAGGCCTTGAAACTTTCCTAAACAAGACTACTTTAGATTAGATAAATTACACAAGGAACAGAGAAAAGGCAGACTCACCACATACATCTTTTGCGGGCCTTGGTGAAAGATAACATTTAACAATGCTAGAGTCGAGATCTTCTTCAGTAGCTGCTCCAGTATTTCTACTATCTTCCTACTTTCCACGAATAATGAGCTCTTGGGCACTTTGTTCTTACACGTATACGGGTCGATCGTCCAATAGAAAAGAAACTTTGGTCGACCACTGTCATCACAAAAATAAGACTCCCCAGCCTCGATCATTGTCACTTTGAAGAAACTATCCTTAAATTTCTTGAAAGATTGGCGATACCCGTCAAATAGGCACAAATTCAGCCTCGCTATCAGCGAAAACCATTTCACTAAACCCTTAGGCCAAGTAATGTAAAAGTATACGACACTCGCTTGGGTAGGGGACAAGTACAAGGCTTGACATATAAGCTGAAATGCTTATAACCCACCCCAACTGTTAGGATGAAACTGCGTGTAGCAACATTCAGAAGACGAAGCACACCCATAATGAACTCATCAAAAGGAAGGCAAACGTGCAAGCGCAAGAACAAGGATAAGCACACATAAAAAAAACTCGTCATTGTCCCCCTCACAACCATGACACACGTTGTCCACGAGACTAACGTTCTTAGGGAGACAATATCTCGACTCACCACCCAATCAAATATATATATTTACTATTTAGCCAGGATGTCAACAACTTTGACCAACGAAATTTAGATGAAGCTCCTTCAGCCTCTTCATGAACCCAGTCGTACCTGGACCTTGGTAGGAGAGAACACTCCGCAAGCTCTTCCATGGGAGTCTCCCTGTAACATCCCGGTAGGATTTTACTTAAAATAAATAATTATACAAGGCAGAAATAGATACCTCATTTATTAAATAATCCATTTCCCAAAAACTGTTGAAAGTCAAAACATTCTAAATTTAACCTTTACACTTTAAAATTAATATCCAAAGCCATAAAAACTGTAATCAAATTACATGGAAATTTAAACAAAAATAGTTATAAAATCCCCTCGTACTCTGAGCCCACTCTCCGCCACTAAGCGTCTCCTGGCTCACTTGAAACATCATCTGCTCCCGGATAATAAATTACCTGGTCATCACCACACACAGACAGATAGGGTGAGCTATGCACATAAACATAAATAAATATGAAATAATCCCCAGCCCATTCATAAATATTTATTTATTTACAAAATACCCACTTTCCCACACTCATAACCAATATGAGTTCACGCATGTACTCCAAATCTAGGATTTCATGTCCTTCCACGACCCTCCTCGCTTGTGGTCCAACCTACAAGCCTATCCCGCTTGTAGTCCTACTTTACGGACTCTCACGCCCGTTCATCCGAACTCCTCGCTCGGACCCGAACACGCATACCTGCCTTTCCTACTATGGACTCCCTCGCCCATAGCATTGCCAAGTTGAGCATGAAATGAACTCCCTCGCTCATTCATCCCAACAAGAGTACCTCCGGTGAACTAAATAGTTCACGTTCCGCATGCGGTCCACCCATCACGAACTCCTCGCTCGTGACTCATTCCAAACACATCCCAAAAATCCTATGGCCTTAGTCCTTCAAGTCCAAACACCACAAACACATGCATATAACTTCCTATACTTAGGAAAGAGTAGACAATCCAGCTCACCAAGCACACACAAACATAGAATTTGCAGCATTCTCGCTTAAGCCAGGGACCTTCGCCCAGGCTAGATCATCAGCCTCGCTCAAGCTAACTCGCCTCGCCTGAGCGAGCGGGAAAACAATGGCTGCACCACATTAGCTTGCTGAGGCGAGTCCGGCTCACCTGAGCGAGTCATACATTCGCTCACGAACACACAGACCTCGCCTGAACGAGGATTCGACGCAAACTACATCAGACCACATCGCGACCTCGCTTAGGCGAGTCATTCTCGCCTGAGCGAGACTATCTGTCACTCAAAAACCAAAATCCCTCGCTTAGATGAGAAGTCGCGCTTAAACACGTACAGGTCTTACCGCGACCTCGCTTAGGCGAGCCCACCTCGCCTGAGCGAGAGATCGAGTCGCTCAATCCTGATACTAGTCGCCTGAGCGACAAGCGTGAATCAAAACCAAGGACGAGGTTCTGCAACTCTCATACAGAAACAACCAAAAATTCCTGCCAATAACCAATTTAACTAGTACCATTCAATATACATCAACTATCATACGTTATAAACAAGTTTTCATCCCAATTGAATACTAAAACATAGAACTTAACCCAAAATAACAATTCTGTACCAAAACCCTCACCCCCGAATCACATGAGACATAAAAAGGCTTTGTACCCACATCGAACCATCCACATTTTCAATCATATCATACATACTACGAAAATCACATTATGTAGGATTCAATTGAGAATAACAATATTCCTAAATCATAGCACACATTAGTAAATTCACATGCACAAGGACAGCTCCCCTAACCTGAAATTCTTGATTAAAATTGGGAAGGATGAAGGTACCTTGGTTCACCAATGCTTTTGCTTTAGCCCCTTGCACACCCAAAACACTCCTCTCACTCCCTAATTTCGTTCTCCTCTAAAAACCAGTTCACAACACTGCCAAAACCCTTTCTTCTCCCTTAAAATAGCCTTTTATATGTGTCTTAATTATGGGCTTAAGTGCTAAAACTAAAAATGAGACTAATGGTGCTTTTAATTTCCAATTAAGGATAATTACTTAGTGGTTTAATACTGTTTTTCCAGCCCTTTGGCTGCTCCTCATTCTAGTTTTACCTTTGCCCTTTCACCTTCAAATAACACACAAAAGGCATACATAGGACTTGAACCCAAGTCCTTTCACACAATCAAAGTACTGTCAACCATTTAAACTAGTACTTTTCCATATCATACCAATTAACATTTAATGTCATAAAAGTCCCCTTCTCCCGCATTTATTAATTAATTAATTATTTAATTAATTAATTTTCACGGGTCTTACACTCCCTATTGTAACACCCCAATTTTGAGATGTCAAGGAACGTTAGAAAACTTTTGCGTTTAGCAGAAAAGGATCATCATTGAAACCGCCACTTTTGCGTTCAAACTACCACTTTGTCTAAAAATTCAAATAATAATTACAAACAAAAGAAAATTACATAGTTTTTTAGTATCTGATTTAAAACAACTAAATAACTTATAAAAACTCCCAAGTCCACCCCAGCCTCTCGTCAATCTACTCCATTCCAAAATTATCTGCAATATCATCTGCTCCCTTATAAAACACACATTATACGATCATCGTGTAACATCTTGTCAGGATATTACGAAGTTTAAATAATAAATAAAGAATTATTGCATCAGCTTCATTTATAAATGCATTATTTCGAAATAGTCTAAATGCATTACTTCCAATAATAATCCAAAATCCATAAATTATAAAACTGGAAATAGTCTAAAAGCATCTTATAAGCGTTTACAAATTATTTCAAAATCGTAAAATAATAAAACTCCCAAGCTATCCCCACTCCGGGACTAAGCCTCACCAGATCCACCTACAACAACATCATCTGCTCACGTGTATCGTGCACACGATCATCGCCAAACACAAGCAGATAGGGTGAGCTTAACAAAATAAACTTTTATATATATATATATATATATATATATATATATATATATATATATATATATATATATATATATATATACATATATATATCTATATATATAT
>Ga0099822_1008376_pt1 | contig 13229 bp, 6 predicted proteins | sample CowpeawhiteBW_FD_76839 | JGI IMG/M metagenome (GOLD analysis project Ga0099822, IMG submission 76839) | Root nodule microbial communities of legume samples collected from California USA - Cow pea white BW | ecosystem: Host-associated > Plants > Roots > Nodule | place: USA: California | collected... | reverse complement strand
TATATAATAAAAATATCAATTTGAATAAAAAAATCAAATTTAATAAAAATATTTGTATAACATTTTATAATTTTTGTTTCAATTTGGAGGGGGACGAAATTGCATAATTTTTACAAAAATTTGAACTAAATTGAGACAAAAGATAAAATACAGGGACCAAATTGAGAATGAGAAAATGACACCTCCCAAATAGTGACACGTGGCACTGTCATTGCCACGTGGCACCATGTCAGCTTGACACGTGGCAAAAATTTAATTTTTTAAAAATTTTTAAAAAAAATAATAAAATAAAATAAAAAATTCAAAAAATTCAAAAAATTCAAAAAATCCAGAAGCTTACACGTGGCACCCATTTAACACCGTTACTTCACCACTAACGAAAAGGACTTGATTGAGTCAAATTTCCCAAAATAGGGACCAGACTGAAATAAAAATTAATTGAGGGACCAAATTCAAATTTTACTACGAAAATGGGGACTAAAAATATAATTTAATCAAAATAATAAACATCATTTTAGTGTTGATTTCTTTAAACTAATGTAATTAATGTAATCTACTATATCTATGAGAAAATTAAGTATTATTGAAATTTTTAAATCACTTCTATTTTAAAATTTGACACCTGTACACTTTTTTTGTTAATGGGTAATTTTACATTGACCTATTACCCGATTTACGAATTTGTCCTTACTACTTCTTTCGATAATTGCCACTGAATTACTATCCTATTATATTTCCTTATTCACGAAAATGTAACTTATATTATTTACGAACATACCACTCATATAATAATAATAATAATAATATTATTATTATTATTATTAAATTTATTATTAATAATATTATTATTATTTTTATTATGAATATTACTATTAATATTATTATTTTTATTATTTTTACTACAATGTAATTGTTATTATTATTAACATTATTATAATTAATATTTTCATTATTATTAATTTTATTTTTTTAATGCAATTATTCCATTAATAATATTATTATTATCATTAAATAAAATCTATATTAATTATATTTCTGTTTTGTTTATTGTAATATTTTATATTATTAATATTATAAAATATTAATAATAATATAAAATATTACAATAAACAAAACAGAAATATAATTAATATAAATTTTATACCTCAAATCATTATAATTAATATTAATATTATTATTACTTTTATTATAATATTATCATAAATATTGTTTTTATTATAATGTTTTTTGTAATAATATTATTTTTTATATTATTATTATTAACATTATTATTACAATTAATTTTATTTTTAATTATTAGAATTGTTAATACTAATATTAATTTTATAATTATAATTGTTATGATTATAATATTTTTATTTTATTTTTCATATTAACTTTTATTATTACTAATATTATTATTGTGAATATTATTATATTTATTATATTAATTATAAATATTATTTTATTCATAATAGGATTTTTTATTGTAATTTATATCATTATTATTGATATTGTAATAATTATTATGATAGTATTATTATATTAATTATTATTATTATTATTATTATTGAAATTATTATTGTTTTTATTTTATTTTTTATCAATATTATTAAAATTATTATACTATTATTATTATTATACTTTTTATTATTATTGATATTATGACATTTACAATTTACATTATTGTTATTATTTTTATTGTTGTTATAATTATAGGAATAAAAATAAATTGTTATTATTATTATTATTATATTATTATTATTAAAACTTTTATTATTAGTATTATCATATTATTATTACTTCTATATCTAAGTAATTTTTTAAATTCAAATAAGTAATTACAAAATTAATAAAATAATAAAATTGATAAAATAATTTTTTATCGTCAATAATTATTTAAATTTAAAAAATAATAATTAAGAGGATAAAATCCTAAAATCATAGAATATTAATATTTGTATCTTTTTATATACATGTAGTTTTTGTATTATCATTATAATCTTTTTTATCACGGGATAATAATAATTATAATAATATTAATAATAATAATATTATTATTATTATTATTATTGATAGACATACATTTTATTTTTATTTATTTTGACATCATAACCCTTTTATTTGTATAGTGGTTGGTTTATTTTTAAATATTTCACCTCAATCAAATAGTTACTAAAATTAGTAAATTAATATAATTGAAAAAATATTTTTATTATGATAATCATACTGTATTTGTATTGGTTATTATTATTATATTTCTATAAACGTATTACTATATAATAATTATTATTTGTATTATTATTATTACTTTTATCAAAACCAAATATTATTTTTAGAGTGGTATTATTATTGTAATTACACACATATTTTAGTTTTATTTACTACTAATCTTATCTCTTACAATTTTTTATTTATTGGTTGTTTATTTATCAATCCAATCGAGTATTATTTGAATTCAATAAATAGTTAAAAATAATAAAATTTAAAATTTTTTTTAATGAAAAATTATATAAATTTAAAAATTAATAAGAGGATGAAAATTTTAAAAACAAAATAGCACATTAAAATGTGTATCTCTTTACATGTATGTAATAGTTGTATTATTATTATTATTATTATTATTTTATCACGGGATATTATTATAGTAATATTATTATTATTATTATTATTATTATTATTATTATTAGTAGTAGTAGTAGTAGTAGTACAATGAGATACATATCTTACTTCTATTTAATATGAGATCATATTTCAATTACTTATATATTTGTTTTGTTAATTTATCTTTAAATCTTTGAACTAAAATAAATAAATTAATAGAACTGAAAAATAATTCTTTTATAATGATAACTATATTTCATTTATAATAATTATTATTATATTACTATAATGGTATTATTATTACTAGCGAAAACACAAGTTGTGGTGTCTTTGTGTTCGCATTTTTTAATTTTCATAGAAACTTAGTTAGTCCCGCTTTTGTGTTTGCATTTTTTAATGTTCATAGAAATCTTAGTTAAGATCAATAAAAAATATATAATTAATTTTAAAATAGTTGTTAAATAAAAAATTAGAAAAATAAAATATGTACACAAAAGAAGTTTTTAAAATAACTTTAAAGACGACAAATGTTTTTAAAATAACGGTTAAAGATAAACTATTTATAAAATAATTTATCTTTGAATAATAATTAAGGGTAAAATTGGAATAACAAAATATAAAAATAAAAGAGGAAATCCTCTTTACATATTGTTATAGATTATCACTACGAGATATTACTATAGTGATATTATTTATATTAATACTGTTATTAGTTTTTTTATCACTACGTCATATTATTATAGTGTTATTCTTCTTCTTATTATTATTATTATAGTTAGACACACATCTTATTATTTTTGTTTACAACGGGAGCAATTATTTGCATCTTTAATTTGTTTTGTTGTTGATTTATCTCAACATCAAAATAATTATTTGAATTTAAAAATTAATTACTAAAATAAGTAAATTGATCAAATTGAAAAATAATTTTTTTATCTGAATAATTATTTCAATAAAAAATAATAGTTAAAAGGATGAATTTATAAAAATAAAAGAGGACATTAAAAATATATTTTTTTGATATATAGTTACAAATTATTGTAGTTAATAAAATTAGTATTAACATTTATATAAATATTTTTAGCATAAACATTTTTTTTATTTTTATTGTTATTGTTATAAATATTTTTTTAATTATAAAAATTATTATTGTACTAAATAATTTTATTAAATTAATTTTTAATTTTTAAAATTATAATTTATAATTATTAATAATATTTTTAATGATTAAATATGTAATTTATTTAAATTTATTTATATAAATATAATAATTATTATATTATTATTCTATAGAAAACAAAAGGAAAAAAACTGCACAGGTCACACACTAGTGGTCACAAAAAGAAAGTATACCTAATAATATTAGCATTTATAATAATAATAATATTTTTTATTAATAATATCACTACTAATAATAATAATACCGGTAATAATAATAAGATATAAAAAATAATATTTCGATATAATTTTATTTGTTTTAAATTATATAATTGATACAATAATTGATCATAGATGTGTATTAATTTTTTAAATCATGTATTATATTAAAGTAAAATATGTGTATAGAAATCATTTTTAAAGAAAAATGTAAATATAATGTGTAATATTTCGTATAGAATGAATACAATATTAAAAAATAATAACTATATATCTTTGGTGATGCGTGTGTTTTTTTAACTTGTAACTTGGATCAAGAAAATTAATATAATCATTATCATATATAACTATATATATTCAATTATAATCATTATTATATATAATTGAGGTTTAACCATGTTTTTTGTCTTTATTTTAGAGTCAAAATATGTAAGGTGTCAGTATTATACCATGTGTCATTTTCTTAGTCTCAATTTGGTCATGTATTTTAATTTTTGTCTCAATTTAGTTTCTATTTTTGTAAAAATAATTCAATTTCGTCCCTCTCCAAATTAAAACAAAAATTAATTTTTATATAAATTTTATACAAATATTTTTATTCAAATTGATATTTTTAACATAACTAAGTTTATTTAAAATTGTGTTTCACATTCAACTTTACTTAAAATTGTTTTCAAATTTTAAATTTATATGTTTTTTATTGTTATATGAACTAGTTAATTTATGAATTTTTTTCTATTAACATTATTTTCTATTAACAACTTTAAAATAATTTTAAATAAAGTTTAATGTAAAATATTAATTAAATGAACTTAATTTGGTTAAAAATATTTACTTGAAATATCATTTTTAATAGAAATATTTTTGTACATTTATATAGAAATTAAATTTGATTTCAATTTGGAGAGGGACAAAATTGTTAATTTTTACAAAAATTGGGACTAAATTGAGACAAAAATTAAAATAAAGTGACCAAATTGAGAAATTAGAAATGACATAAGTGACACGTGTCATTGTGACTGCTACATCACTCTGTCACTGTCACGTGGTACGATGACAACTTGACACGTAGCAATTTTTTTTTAAATCCAAAATAAGTCAAAAAATCGAGGAGCTAGCATGTGGCACTCCCTCTAACGACGTCAATCCAAACTTAATAGAAATGGCAAACTTGATACGTTTTAACAAAAAATGGACCAATTTGAGACTTTTAAAAATTAGGATACCAAGTTAAAATCTTGACTCCAAAATTGGGGGACCAAAGGCATGATTAAACCTATAATTAAATATTTATATTTAAGTGTAATAATTATATATAACTAGAAATGTAATATTTAAATAAGAGAGATTGATAATATTAAAAAAATTAAATAATTAATTATGGATATTTTTTTATAACAAATTAATTAAAAAAAACTATTACTGACCTTTTTAAGCTAAAGTAATAGATTATAGAAAGTACAACTAATAATAATAATACAAATAATAGTGATATATTACACTAATAATACTATTACTAATAATAATAATAATAATAATTAATACATATCATCACATATATGAATATGATATGTGTATCGAATACGACACTTATTAATATGTGTTGGTTCTCAAGTGGGTATTCACCAAAGTCCCACATCGAGTAATATGAAGAAGAGAGTAGCAGAAAAATACTATAAAAGTAAAGAGTTGGTTTTAGAGTTGTCACTACAACTCAATAGGTCTCTTGGGTGTATGAGGGGCTTGGGTAGTTGTGTGTGATTGGAAGGTTTGCAATTTTTGCCAAAAAAATTGCACTATGAAGGGTTTACAATTTTGGTCCACAAAAATTGTACTATGAAGGGTTTGCAGTTTTGGTCCATAAAAAATTGTATAAAGGTTTGCAATTTTTGCCAAAAAAATTGCACTTGGGTGATAATATACTTCTTGTTGAGTGGTTGTGGATGTAGGCCTTAAGGTGCCGAACCACGTTAAATTTCCTGTGTGCTTTTATTTATTTTTCTAGCCGAACCACGTTAAATTTCCTGTGTGCTTTTATTTATTTTTCTACTCTTATTTGTGGGTGTGCTTCCGCTTGAAGAGATTATTATTTTTAGTGCGTGATTTCCCAACAATATGATACATTAATACATGATAGATACATGGTAAATATATAAGTATTATTGTGTAAATCTAAATTAAAATCATATATATTAAACACTATCAAAATAAAAAACTATAAAATTTTGGTAGCATAAAAATAATACTTTTTATAAATTAGATATTTCATAAATAATTATTGGTAAAATATTCTTAAGTATCAAGCACAAATATGTAAGCTAGATTAAAATATAGTTACATTATAGATCAATACTAAAAATAATAAATAATAATAAGATTATAGATTAATATTTGAAAATGAGTTTGTTTGTTTTAAATTATAAATTTGACACAATAATTGATTAGTGTTGTATAATAAAATAATATTGTTATACGATTAAAATTTAAAATTAAACATTTCAGCTGTATATTATGTTAAAATTAATCGTGTATACACCGATATAGTTAAAATAAGATGTAAACACAATGTAAACTCATATAAAATAATTAGAAAAGAAAAGTTAATAGTCAAATTTTTAAGTTAATTTACATATATAAATATAGATAGTTGAAATATTGAAAACATATTGACATATGAAATCGAAGAAAAAAAAAGTTAAACTTAAAAGATTTTTAACAAAATAACATGTAGATATGAATAAAAATGCAAACCCATAAATTTGACACATCTTCTTGCTCAAGCCTTATTATTATTATTTTTTTTGTAATTTTTATTTTGGAAAAATAATATTATTGTTATTATATTTGTATAAATACATTCAATAGAGTTGTTATAATTGTTTTCGAAATTTGTAATTAGTTTTTATATTTCAATTTTTTTTCTAACAAAATAGTTATAGCAACTTAAATTTTTAAGTTGAAGCAGTTTTAAAAGTAGAGACGTTTCTTAAAAACATAGTCTCCGAAAAAACATTCCACTAGATAAAACTTAAACATATTTTGATCCTACAAAATAAATAAATAACACGACAGAACATTTTACACATAGAGACGATGTCCTGACCAAATCTGACGCTGCAGTAGATATCACAAGATCATACTTTAGCTCATATGTAGACAGACCTAACTCTTTAACACAAGATTCCGACATAGGAATGTGTCACTGCAGAGTCATACAAAACACACAAACTCTTGCCGGCTATCAAACAACATCCAATTATAAGGTTACTTGAACCAACTCTCTCGACTCCATTTATAACATAAACTCTTCCTTATGCTTGAGGTCTGCCACCATATGTTCCATATTATGTAATCCTAAATGCATTTTTTATTTTGTATATTATAAAATACAAAATTGAGAATATAAATGTATTCCGAAATACGATCTATATTAAAAACTCCAAAAATACAAATTTAGTATTTTGGAATGTAAATTTTTGTATTTCAGGTTGTGCAACTCATAATGCATTTTTATTTTGTATATTGGAATGCACAATTCATAATACAAAATTTGTATTTCGGGTACATTTTGGAATACAACATGTATATTTCAAAATATATAATCAAGAATACAAATTTTACATTTCAAATTGTATATTTCCGAAAGTTTACAAATTGTGTATTTGGGATCTCAAAATAAAAAGAAGGTAAAACTTGAGTTTTTTGATATATAAATGTGTATGAAGAAGAAATGATGTAGGTGCATACAAAAGTCTCTAAATAAAAAATTGTGCATTATAATTTGAAGAGCCCAATTACCCTTACCTTGAGTTTGGATGAAAAATTTCAACAATTTCAAGAAATTGAAATATATAGTATTTGAATTACTTGCAGTTGAATTCTCTTCATTTCTTTAATAGTTTGTTTGCATGGAGTTATTGAAATATGTTAGAATTCATTTTTTTTGTTTGGATAAAACAAATTAATTTCTACTTTAAGACAAACTCAACTCCACTTTCAACTCCACTTTTGGGCTCGAGTTGAGTTAGGTCAACTTTCACTCGAGAACGACTCGTCTTGACTTCGACCCGAACAATCTCAACCAAACCTTTGGCACAGGCTGACTCAGTTTGACCTGTGACAGGGCGACTTGGCTCAACCTTTGACCCATACCATCTCGGTTCAAAGTCATCTCGTCTCAACCTTCGACCATGGTCATCTCGGCCCGATATTCGACCAAGTCATCTCGACTCAACTTTTTACCTGAGTCGACTCAGCTTGTCCTAAGCAATGAACAATTCTACAACATAGAAAATTTCAATTTCATACTTTTTGAAATGAATTTCAAATTTTACTATTTTAGTTATTTGAAATACCTTTTTAAAATTCCTTAATTTCAATTGTCTTTTAATTTCTTCATCAAAACATGTCTTGTTCTCTAAAAAAACTTCAAATTTTCTAAATAAATGAGTTACTCTCTTAAAAGTACTTCGTCTAAACACACCATTACTACACACCATTAATAGATTCGGCAAAATACAATGTAACTTTTGCAAAGATAAAGGAAGAAGACGAGGGAAAGTGATGTTTTTTTGGTGATCTGGTGGAAGGGCCGGAACAATTTCCTTTTAAATGAGATAATTTGTGTCCGTCATGAGAGAGCTTGGCGTGTCACTGTCCTCGAAAAGATTTTTCCAAATCAATTTAAAGCAATCCATCTCAAGGTGAATTGCAGCAGTTGCATTTAATTCTGGGTTCTTTGCTGTTCTAATTTCTCAAGCAAGGTTTTCCTTTCGTCATCACGAAGGGAATTGAACTTGAAAACGGACTTGTCCCCGATGTCATCCTTCAAGTAAAACCGGAGTTCAAGATCAGGAAATTTTTGTACATGAACAGAATATATAAGCTTCTATGAACACAAATCCTCAAAAGTAAAAGTAGTGTCTACCTTGATGGGTTGGGTGAATTTCCTTGCAGCAAATATCACGAAAAGAGTCATCCATGAAGCAAGTAAAGTAAGCTTGACTCCGTCATCCATCAAACCAGTCTGCAAATATTGTAGTCCGTATAAAAGAAATTGCATGCAATGATATCGATGATGAGAATAATAATAAAGTCAGCGTCTTTAGAAATGTCATAAGCAAAATATGCGATTTTCCCCCCTAAATTACCAGTATTTTTTTATAAAAATTATATACCTGGGCAAATCTTACAACTTTAGCCTTTTCTTTAAGTTTTATATTTGTGAATTTTATACTATTTTTTTTTCGACCACGAAGTAAAATAAAATATTAAGAGATTTTATATCCTAAATAATATAAAAAGACTTACCAAATAGTAGTTCAAATCTCAAAATAACAGGTTACACTAAAATGTTAATAGTATTTCTGTCCAGCATGACCTTTTAATAAAAATTTAAAGAAAAACTAAACTTTTACTTGACAGTAAGATTTTTTTCCAATTTATTTGTAAATACTGCTTGCCCAAAATACAAAATTTCTTAATAGATTTGCTTTAGTAAACTAAATTAAAAGAAAAACTAATTCAAGTAAGAATGTTTTTTAATTTGTATTTATAAATACTACTTATCGAAATACATTATTTCTTAAAAGAATTAATTTAGAAAAAAAAAAAACTACACCTATTATGTATTTTTTTTCTCTTAGGGTTTAGGCTATAAGCTTAAGGTAATGTTTCCTTGTAATGTTGGTGGAAAGTTATATTATTAGGGATATTGAGATAGTGCATATTGTGAAATAATAAGGAATAAAATTAGGGTTTTTTTTCTCTAACATTAGCATAACTTGTGTCTGCCAATTATTTTAGTTAATTCATACTAAAGGTACCTAAAATTTCATGTTAATAATGCAAAAAGATGGCGAATAATATATCAAATACTACTTAGAATTGCTTTAGTAAACTAAATTAAAAGAAAAACTAATTCAAGTAAGTTTTTTTTTTTTTTAATTTTATTATAAGTACTACTTATCCAAATATATATTTCTTAAAAGAATGGCTCAAATACCTTTTTAGTCTTCATTTTCGTAGTGTTTGTTGCAGATGATCCTCATTTTTATTGAATGTTTAAAATGGTTATCATTTTTATTGAATGTTTAAAATGATCCTCATTTTCGCAATTCGTGTTTAATTTGGTCTTGTATAGTTGACACTGTTTGTGTTACGTGTACGGTATAGGTAATAACTAATTAAAGTTAAATTCTCAATTTGGGGGAAATTTTGTAATTAGGTATTTTGAATTGTGCAATTAGGGCTTGACTTCGTTGGAGGTGATTTCTTCATCGTTGAAAGCGATTTCTTCATCTTCGACTTTCTTGAGCATATATTGAGCTTTTTAATTGTTAACATCACTCTTTTCCAAGCTGCTGGGGGTTACGAAAACCTTAACATCACAATAACTCCACAAACCCTAAAACAACAACCAAACCACTTACCTTGTTGATGATGATTGACTGGAAAATTAAAATCAACTGAACAAATCGCAAGTATTAACTGCTTCCTCTTCAAATCCGAACTCAAGAAAGTCGAAGATAAGAAATCGCCTCCACCAATGAAGAAATCGCCTCCAACAAAGTTAAGCCCTAATTGCACAATTTGAAATACCTAATTACAAAATTTTCCCCAAATGATAAAATTAACGTTAATTACTTACCTGTACAGTACAAGTAACACACCCCAATACAACGTAATACAAACAATGTCACCTGTACAGTGCTCCGTTATTGATTTAAACGGCGTAAAAGAAAAGAACCAAATTAAACATGAATTACAAAATTGAGGACCATTTTAAAAATTTGATAAAAATGATGACCATCCACAATAAACATTACGAAAATGAAGACGTAAAGGGTATTTAAGCCTAAAAGAATTAATTTAGAAAAAAAAACACGCCTATTTGGTACTTTTTTCCCATTGATCCTAAGAAATAATAGCATTGAAAAAAAAAAGGTTGGAAGACAGAAAAAAAAAATGGAGAGTTTAAATCTGAGTAATCAATGTCATAGTTAGTCGAATTCAAAGGAACCGTGGCCACAGGTATGCAAAATGATGGGTAATCTGCTTAATAGATGCCATTAGAGTAGGAAGAAAAGAATAATACCAAATGCCCCAGAAGAACTGTAGGAATAACAAACGTAAGAAGTCCAGCTTCAAGCTTGCCATAGCAGAGTCCTGTTTAAAGAACACAGGATAACTTTCAAGAATCAAGAGAATGCTTCTTTTTCAATTTGATTTGTAATGGGGAAAGATAAGTTAGATGAAGCATTACCTTCCTTGAAGACAAGTCCTGTAAGGGCAGCAAAAAGAGGACCGACAAACCAGATAGCGGATGGGTTGTCGACGACATATAGTATTAGATTTTTATTAGCTGGTTGAGCAAGGGTGAAGTAGGCTGTAGCCGATCCAAGAACACCGACCACCCACAGTGCTTGTATGAAGCGCTTGATCTCAGAAACATAGATATGAATCAGGAGTAACGATAAACCCAACCCACTGGATCCAAGGACATAAAATAGATCAAGATTCTGCTTCAGAATGCTACTTAAGGAGGAGTTATCTGGTAAAAAGGCAGCAGAAGCAGCGACCACAAATGATGTAGCAGTTGTTACCAATCCCGATCTATACAGAATCACCTGCCACGGCGTAATAATAATAACAATAAAAATGATAATTGCTTACAACCTCACTACGCGTTCTGGTTCAGAAGTCCAATCAAATTATGCTAATTATATCTGGATCTAACAAATTGATGAATCCACACCAAACTCAACCAGTAAGAACATCGGAACTCGAATCGAAGTAAAATGAAATTATAAAAAAGGGAAGCTTAGGTATCTACTCTGTATGAAAAAGAATGAGGACAGGATGAACACCTCTCGAACATCGGAGTCGTCGATGGTCCACGGGCCATATATACCGTCATAAACGATGGTTTCGCCCACGGAACCTTGTTGCTTTTCTCCAACAGCTTCACACCGTACAGAGAATCTGCGGCCGGAAGAAGGAAACCGAGCACCACAAGATAACCTTGGAGTGTCGTTGTGAACTCTGCATCGTGGACCTGGAAGGCATACTGACGCAGTCACCGCCACCGTACTCAATCCTCGCAATGCCATGTTCTAATTTATCAGATTATATACGATATTTCAGTTTTTTAAATAGTAATAACTTTATTTTTCTTAAGGTGACAAATTAATCAAATTAGAGTAGTCGTAAGTAATGCATTACTTTTTTGAAGTATCCAGTATTCCGTCTGCGTCATTTGTTTATTTGTTTTGTTTGGATGAGGATAAAATATCAATAAAAAATATAAAAATAAGTAGGAAAATATATTATTTGAATTTGATAGAAATTAAGGAAGCGAGACAATGTTTATTTAAATTTGTAAAAACACATAGTCTAAGTGGAAAGAAATGCCCTGTATGTAAGTAGCAAAAAAAAATCATTACTATACTATTGAAATAAAAAATATTATTAACTTTATATAATAATTTAAGGTTTAAATACCTTGTTGACTCTCATTTTCGTAGTATTTGTTGCGGATGGTCCTCATTTTGACAGAATGTTTAAAGTGATCCTCATTTTCACAATTCGTATTTTATTTGGTCCTTTTCTGTAACGTCGTTTAAATAATTAACGGAGCATTGTACATGTGGCAGGGTTTGTATTAGGGTGTGTTACGTGTACTGTACATATGGTTGGAGATAAGTACACAATGAATGTGGATGCTCAACATTGCAGCGGTAGGAGATGGCTTCTGATTGCTATCCCTTGCTGCCATGCTATTGCAGCAATGAATTTCATCTATGTCAATGCTGAGGACTTTATACCAATCTGCTTCAGGAGATCCATCTACGAATAAATATATCAATCCACCATCTTTCCAGTCAATGGTGAAGTCTTATGTGAAAAACTCCTTACCCCGACGTCCATCCACCACATAAGAGGATCTTACCAGGAAGACCCAAGAAAAAAAAAAAAGGTTGGAAGGGTAGGAGTTGAGAAAGGATAACACACAAATCAGCAAAGGAGGTCATAGAAAAAAATGTAGCATATGCCGTCAGATTGGACATAACAGGAACAATTGCCCAGATAAGCCTATGGATGAGCAGACTGCAGCATCTGCTGACTCTGCACCAGATGCCTAAACGGCTGAGAATGCACCAACTGCTGAAACTCAAACAACTCAACCACCAAGGAATGAAGTGGAGAGTCAAGCAACACCACTACCAACACCAGAAGAACCATCTCAGCAGTTTAGGATGAAATTACAG
>Ga0099822_1008357_pt1 | contig 13246 bp, 4 predicted proteins | sample CowpeawhiteBW_FD_76839 | JGI IMG/M metagenome (GOLD analysis project Ga0099822, IMG submission 76839) | Root nodule microbial communities of legume samples collected from California USA - Cow pea white BW | ecosystem: Host-associated > Plants > Roots > Nodule | place: USA: California | collected... | reverse complement strand
TATATATATATATATATATATATATATATATATATATATATATATATATATATATATATATATATATATATATATATTTTGTCTTCATTCTTCTAGCTTTAAGTATTGGTACGTTGTATTCTTCCAAGTACAACGTATACATATACATTTGAAATTGAACAAATACATCAAACTCTATATAGACAGTGACGTTTATGGTATGCTTGTTGTTAAATGATGGAATTAAAATAAGAATACTTGGCACGTAGTAGTTGATGTTTATTATTTGATTATTTTTCAGGAATCAATCAGAAAGAGTGAGTTTGTTGATCAAAACACCAATTAAAGAATTTTTATTGTGTTACGTCATTTTATATTTATTTTTATAATTATTTGGACTTGTATAGACTTGAGTTTGTTTGAACTTTATTTAAAATTTATGATAATGATGTACATTATTTTATTTTATTTGAGTTTATGATTAAATATTTAATTTTTAAATAATTTTTTAAACACCCGCGGGTACTCGTGGATACCCGCGGATATGAAAAAAAATAGACGGATACCCGCATAACGGATATCCAACGTATATGGGTACGGGTACGGGGCAGATATTTATCCAACGGGTAGGGTACGAAGGAATTACTACCCGTACCCTACCCACCTCGTTGACATCCCTACACGTGTCAGTCTGTGGTTTTTTTGATTTTTTTTAATTTTGATTTTTTTAAAAATTTTTTTGAAAAAGAAAATAAAAATACCACGTGTCAAGTCCCTGTGTGTGACACGTGCATTGCAATGACAATGCCACGTGTCACTCACAGGGACTTGACACGTGACATTTTTTTTCAAAAAATTAAAAAATAATAAAAAAATTAAAAAAATTAAAAATAAAAATTAAAATAAAAATTAAAAAATTAAAAAAACTACAGACTGACACGTTGCATGTTGACTAACGACGTTAGTCAACTCTGTCTGAAAGGGACCTAATTAAAACACTTTTTCAAAAGTTAGGATGCAATTAAAATTTTTTTTAACCCGGGTACATATTTGACACACTAACCCCAAACTGGGTACTATATGAATAATTATACATTTTCTAAATATATTAGTATATAATTAAATTTATTTTATTACACTAATTAAATCTTCTGTACATTTTTTCTCCTTTTTTTTTAAACTAAAATAATTTTATCTTTTTTTTTTTTCATATCTTTCCTTTTCCCCCCCTTTTAATCAAATTTTTAATTCAAAAGTGAAATTGAATCATGGTGGATGAATATTCCTCTATAAAACCGATTTAAAAGGAGAAACCGTGATTTATCATATGTGCAGTTGTTTTGTGCTTTCTAGATTGTGATATATGTTATTTTCACTATTGGAAGATTTAGGACCATATCGGTGTGAAATGAATTTGTGATCGTCAACGGCTTCAAAGGGCATCCACTTTCTTAGTTTAAAGATATTTTAATTTAATAAATAAAACTAAATAAAGTGTTAGGTGTTTTTGTAACAGAGAAGATGATGCCTTCTTTCACTCATCTTCTCATCTGCGCTGTCTTTATTTGTTTCGTGTTGACGTTCATGCTTACCTAAAAGTGACGACACTTTATCGATATTTCCCACATTACCCCTTTCCATTTATCATAATTTCCCACATAAACATAATAAAACTTTTTATTTTATTTTATTATGGGATTTTACATTTTTTTTACTTCCCTCTTTGTGAGAAAAGAAGTTAATATTATTTGATAAATTTGAGGGAAGGGTTTCCATTAAAAACTAAAAGTGCTTAATTGGATCTCTAACAAATTAAAATAGATTTAAATATGATTTTAGTCTAATTTAATATGATTTTTATGGATTGATAAGATTGACTAGTATTTTTGGGTTGATTTTTCGTATTGATTGACGAGATTGATTATTATACCACCCTTCAGATTATGGGTAAGATTGATCAATACGTTTTTGGACCAATCTTCCAAACCAATAGGCAAGACCGAACAATACACTTTAGGATCGTTCTTCCATACCAACTAGTACACTCTTGGAGTGATCTCTTAGATTGGTTAATAAAATCGATCGATGGTAGAATAAAAGTAAAATTAACATTTTGACAATGATAATTATGAACCGACCAAGGCTGATTAAGATATGATTAGACCGTGATTAGGTAATAAAAAGATGAAAGTCCATAACAACTATTATAAATAAATGTCTCAGGTATGGTTGTTGCGACACATTCATGAAGATTTAATACACTATGTTCGGATCTTTAATGACTTAAGTATTAGAGTGTCTTTTACATGTATATCCCTAAGAACCTTGAAGAACCACGCAAACAAAAAATTGAAAAGACCTAAAGATCAAGACATTAAGGAGATAGAAATGCCCTATAGGTGTTGTAGAATCAATCCCTAATATATTTAAAGGTATAAATATAATTAGAACAATTGAATTATTTAAAACTGCCTTATCATTCAATTAAGATATATTTAATTTTTTTACATATAAGATAATCACATATATATATTTTTTGGTTTCAATATGTTTTGAAAAAAATTATATTACTTTTTAAAATGATAATTAGTTGTTATAGAATCATTCAAAAGTTCCCTTTTCTTATTGATGACTTTTGTCTAAAACATAAAAGCACCTTGTTTGTAAAAACACAAGTTTTGAAGTAAATTAAATTTGAAGTCAAACTTGATTTATGCATCTTAAGCCTGAAATTAATATCTATCTGTTTTTTACCAGTATATTGATATGAACTTTTAAGACCAGTTTATTTATTATAACTACTAAAACAGGCACTATTGAAGAAAAAGTGTATTCCTAAACTAAGTACTTAATTTTCTGATAAATGTAGCAGCAGGTTTAGTTAATTTAACACAACGCTCTCAGTGTTTAACTCTCCTACTGTTTAAGCAAATTGATATAAGAAAGTAATTCTATGCGACATAAAAAGTCAATTAGTTTGTCAATAGCTACGCAACTGTTTTGTGTCCTTTTATGTTAAAAAATAGAAAGAGTGGATGAAGAAAATAAAAAAACAAGGAGGAGGGTATTCTGGGAAATTCCGAAACGATAAACCAAATTTGACGAGCTCGTATTTCCGAGGGTTGAGATAGAGAGTTCATGACACGTGGCCGCGTATGACGCGGTTCCAATGTCAGTGTTGAGAGTCTTCATAGCGTACGCGAATCCGAAAACACAAGTGATTCTTTTCATCCCTGTTCTGTTCCCCACGCATATTAATCCCTCACCACCTTCTTCTTCGTCTTTCTTTATTTCTATCTTGTCATAATTTTCTTTCTCTCTCTTTCAACTACCCAACCAAACATCTTCCACTCTCAACTTCCTTAGAAATTGCAAACTTCGGAACCCTTTTTTTTTTTGTCTCCTTCACTCGTTCTCTGAAAAGTGTTGCGTAGAATTGACAACTGTGGCAGGGCCTAATGGGTAACTGCCTAGATTCTTCTGCCAAAGTTGATGCAGCTCAGAGCTCCAGATCCACTTCTGGTTCGTCACGTTAGACCATTACCCTCTTTCTGTTTTTTCTTGTTTTCGGTTTTCTGGAGGCTTATGATCCTGATGCTCACTTTTTCATTGATTTTTGAGAACTGGGTTTTCGTGTTTGGGTTGAGGAGGTTGTAAAGTTTAGTTTTTTGTCTCTCTTGGTAACTGGGTTGGATAAAGTTTGATTATTTTCTCGTAGTAGTACAGTAAATATATGATGTTTTTGGAGGGTTGTGTTCTGTTTTTTTGTGAGTGGTTACTGTTTGAAAAATTTCAGCTTGAGATATATATGATATAAGGGTTCAGATTCTTCGAAATAATATCATTTTTCTACTTTTATGATTATGCTTTTAGTATATTTCTCCTTTAATTCTTTTGGGGATGGAAACGTTTCCTTATGGTCTGATTTTAGGCTATGAGGATCAAAGTTTGGTTGAATTGTAAGCAGTTCATAAAGTAATAAAGTGGAAGATTTGGCGTTGTTTTTCTGAGATTATTAGGATTGTGGGTTGAAATGATGAGATTGAATAATAAATAAAGAAACTTGCTTTTTTTTTTTGCAGTGTATTGATGATGGTTAAAATTGAAAGCTCAATTATTTGGCTACTTGCTTTTGTTTGTGGTGGTACCATATATGGATTAACCAATTTTCCCCTTCATTTCTGCATCAGGAATCTCAAAAACTACACCTTCGAGCTTATCTATTCCATCATACAGTGAAAAAAGCAACGCCTTAAGTCTTCCGACACCGAGGTCTGAGGGTGAAATCTTGTCTTCTCCAAATCTTAAGTCCTTCACATTCAATGAGCTGAAGAATGCCACCAGAAATTTTCGGCCCGATAGTCTTCTGGGTGAAGGGGGATTTGGATGCGTCTACAAAGGATGGATCGATGAACACACATTTACAGCTTCAAAGCCTGGATCAGGGATGGTCGTTGCTGTAAAGAAGCTCAAACCTGAAGGTTTTCAAGGTCATAAAGAATGGTTGGTAAGTGTTTGCCTTTAATCCTGCATAAAAATAAAAAAAAGGTACTTTTTTTTTTTGTTTTCTCAATACACATGGTAATGAAATTCTTGATCAATATTTTCAGACTGAGGTTAACTACCTTGGACAACTGTACCATCCAAATCTGGTTAAATTAATTGGTTACTGCTTGGAGGGAGAGAATCGGCTATTGGTCTATGAGTTCATGCCGAAAGGGAGCTTAGAGAACCACCTGTTTAGAAGTAAGTTACATAAACCATCATGCACATATTCGAGATTTATATTTGAGTTTCCTTTGTTAACTGCATATATATTCGAGATTTATATGTTCATTTTACTTGACAGGAGGACCACAACCACTCTCTTGGTCAGTGAGGATGAAAGTGGCTATTGGTGCTGCTAGAGGACTCTCTTTTCTTCATAACGCCAAATCACAAGTCATATACCGTGATTTTAAAGCCTCTAACATTCTACTTGATGCGGTAAGATCAACAAGAATAATATAAACGATGCTGCGAGTTTTTCGTTTTTCTTTTTCTGTGAACTGCTTATACTCATCATGCAAAGGGATTGCAGGAGTTCAATGCTAAACTCTCTGACTTCGGTTTGGCCAAGGCGGGTCCTACTGGTGACAGAACTCACGTCTCTACTCAAGTCATGGGTACTCAAGGATATGCAGCTCCTGAATATGTTGCAACTGGTATGCTTTGTGGTAGATAATGCTTTTACTTCGTTATTAACATTCATAGTTGATGTTGGAAGTGTCACATTAACCAGAGATAAACGACGAAAACATTGATTGTTAAAACATTGAACTAACATCCTAATTGATTTACAGGTAGGTTGACAGCGAAAAGTGATGTGTACAGCTTTGGAGTTGTGTTGCTTGAACTTCTATCCGGAAGAAGAGCTGTGGATAAAACAATAGCTGGTATGGAGCAGAATCTGGTGGACTGGGCAAAACCATATTTGAGCGACAAACGAAGACTGTTCCGGATCATGGACACAAAGTTGGAGGGGCAGTATCCGCAAAAGGGTGCCTTCATGGCTGCCACACTTGCCCTACAATGCCTGAACAGTGAGGCCAAGACAAGGCCTCCAATGACAGAGGTTTTAGCCACTCTGGAACAGATAGAAGCACCCAAAGCTTCTTCCAGAAACTCCCATTCGGAACACCACAGAGTTCACACTCCTGTCAGAAAATCTCCTGCACGCAACAACCGGTCACCGCTAAATCTAACTCCCACTGCATCCCCTCTTCATGCTCACCGGCAATCGCCTCGTGTGCACTGAGATTTTAACGTTAAACAACATATCTATGTATATTCCTTGTTTCTATCAGGTTGTGTTTTGGACAGGAAATGCAATTTTGCCATGCTCAGTAGAATCAATAGTTAACACCATTTATCCAAATGCTATATGCTGCAAGTTGTAGCAGATGTGTTCTTCACCATATCAGTTTCTTCTCATCTTCATTCAGAAAACTAAACATCTTAAGCATAAAAGAAATAGAAACTATAAAATTTAGATTTTGAGATAAAAGGAAGAGTATTTTGTGTTAAAATGGGAATTATTGTGACGTTTTCAAGGAAAAGGTGACGGTTTTGAGTTGTGTGTCAATATAGTTATGATGGGAGAGAGTTGGTGGCACATGTAAAATCGCGAATTAAGCTGTTGTTGTTTACACGGTGGGAAGCAGCGCGGATATGTTAGAATAAATGTGCCAAACGCTGACTTTTTGGAATTTTAACCCTAATTTCTAACAAAGCAAAGCACGTTTAGTATTCGACGTTTTCTCATAAATTTTCCTGTTCTCTATGCAAATATCATGCTCAGGAGGGAAAGAAATTATTATGTTAGAGAGAGAAATTGGGTAAGGGGATATTAACATTAAAATAAGGTGGGAAAAATAAATATATGTAATAATAACGGATGTTAAATAAGGACGCTATTATAGTATACTCATTTTTTTAAATTATTTTTTAATAATTATTTACTTAAACTTAGATAACTATTCATAAAAAAGTTACTGATACAATGAACAAATTACTTAATATCATTTTTTTTATTTTAATAGTTATTGCAATGATAAAATATTTATTATAGTAAAAATGTAATATATAACACGTGTTTTCACTAAAAAAATTTATGACTCTTAAATTAGTATTGGTTAAAAAAATAAAGATGCCGAGATTAGAGACGTTTGTAGGAAAAAAAATTGTAAACTCTTAACAATATTAATTTGAGTGAAAAACAAAACCCCTTTAAGTAAAATTTCACATTCAAAACCTTTGAATGAATAAAAAAAAGAAGAAGCTATAAATGTGATTTGGTTGATTCCTATATATAAGTAACATGTTTTCATAAAAATTGCTAATTGATAACTCACCGATAAAATAATGACAAAAAACAACTCGTGGAGTATGATGTGATTGAAAAACTCGACACTTTTTTTTAACAAGAAGTTTGAAATTTTGAATTGATTAAGACAATATTTTTGTCACTTGGAAGTGATGAGTTGTTCTACAAAATTTAATGTAGATAATGCAAATAAAATACTAATTTTAACTATTAAATCAAAAGAATGACGATGATAATAAAATATCAATAATTTGATCTTCTTCATAAAACATTTAATTAAGTTAACAAATGAATCATCATTGATTATAACTTTTTAATTAACTAATAAAAAGTCAATAAGCTAAATAATTTGATTTGTGATTGAATAATGGTATAAACTATTCACACTAATACGTATGTTACTTTGTATTTTAATATTTTTCTTGAGCTTGTTTCTTAGAAATAATCGGAACATTATAATAATACACTGCCATTTACCAAATTTTATGGCATGTAAGACCCACATGATCCAATTTTAAGGCCTGTGCTGTGTGGATCGTATATGAAACAGAGAAACATAATAAATTCTCTTTTTCACTCTCACGGTTTCCTCGTGCAGCTTCATGAGGTGTGGAAAAGATAAAATTGTCGTACCTTTTGCTGTCACCTTTTACTATCATCACCTCCTTGATGCTGTCACGGATTTAGATTTATCGATGACTTTTTTTTGTAATGTTTTTCTATTGTGTTTTTAAAATATATTGATGATTATTAATTTTAAAATTTTAAAATATATTATTTTTTTAAAATATCAATATAATATATTTTTAATATTTAACAGAAAATACTACGAAAAAATTTAGCAGAAAATCTGGATTCTCTGTTATCACTCCCTTATTTTTTCGATTCTACAGTTTAGAAGTCAAAATGGATTTTTAAATTATTATTCTGGATTGTGTATTCTACCGTACTCTTTTCAAGTTTTGGATTGCAAAATTCAAAAGATTTTTGGTTTACATAATAACCTTAAAGCGAATGTAAAATGTGGATTGTAATATTTATATGGGGTGCAAACAATTGTATTGGGTTAAATTCTACTTTTATGGGCTGGGCTCCTTTTGGGTCTTGGGTCTTAATAGATGTTTAGGAAAATTAGTATTTACACTTCCCTCTTACTTGTGCACTCCTTTCTTCTTCTTTATAACGCAAATTTTCCGAAAATTTTTCTATCAGTATTACCTTACCTCCTCCTTCTCAAAAGGATACACTCACAAATTCTGAATCTAGCACACAGAATGGAACCAATTAAATTTCGTTCTCTTTACAAAGACACTATCTATTTAAAAGTTAACATTTTAATAATTTTGTTATGAATTTGATTGCAAGATTTAAAAATATTATTGTTGTGTATGGTCATATTATTGAATTTGGTTATAATTATAAAGTAACTTTTAAATAATTGATAGTGTAAAATTCTTACACACAAATAATACATCAATCTTAATCCCCATTTTTATCTGGGAAGGGATATTCTCTTTTGATTCGTTAGTTTTGATAAAAAATATTTAAAGTGATTTAATCAATTTAATTGCAAAACATTTGAGCAAAGATAAATATTAAGAGACTTGGAGAAAAACAATGTTTTGAAAACTAAATTTACTTTCTCAGTTTCATGACATTTAAACATGGACTATAAAATAACTTGTTCCAACATGGTAGATGAGTTGTTGTACATTTTCTAATATATGTTTAATTTCTACCATAAAAAATACACTTGACTTCATGATTTATATTTTAAATTATTTTTTAATGTTATTAATCATTTAATATTACCCATTCATGTTACTATTTATTTTTTAAGTATATTTTAATTAATTTTATTTTTGAATCAATTTTTCTAGAATGTAATTCATATGTATGTTAGCAAGTTATTTTTTTACGTTTCAAATATTCTTTTTCTTGTAAATTCAAGTCATTTATAATTTACGTTATATTTATTTCAAGGGTATTATATCTTGTAATTTTAGTTTTCCTTGCATTTTAACTTTTAAAATTTAATTGAAATAATAGTTACTCATACTTATTTAGAAAATAGATGATAACTAGCCTTCCAATTTTTTTTTTTACGGAATGATATCCACCCATTCTATAGTAGAGTTTATTGAGATAGAAAAAAAAATTAAGTATCATTTTAGTATCTGAATTTTGGTCTAAAAATGAAATTCGTTTTTGTATGAAATTTCGATAATTTTGGTCTCTAAACTTTAAAAATGAATGAATATAGTCCTTTAATTCAATTACATGAACTTTTTTTTACATGTTGAACGTATTTTTCAATAAATATTGAACCGGGAATGTATTAAACGGTATAAACAACTTTAATACTAATATTAAACGCGTTCGATCCGTAAAAAAAATAACATAAATAAATTAAAATGACTATATTAATTATTTTTAAAGTTTAAAAATTAAAATATATAAAAACTTTAAACAAAAACAAATTTTATTTTTAAATCAAAATTTTGGAACTAAAAAGATAGTTAACTCTTATTTATCTCTTATTTAAATATTGTGTGTCGTACACTTTAACTCTGAATCATCACAAATCAATCACCATGCCTGTCAAAGTTGTCTTCAATACTCAGAAATTATTAACCAAAGTACAAAGTTACAAACAAAAAATTATAATGAAATTCACTTGAAATGATGACTCTCTATCATCTTGATTGATAAAAAAAGAACAAGAAAATATTTAGCATGCTACATACGACACAGCTCCAAGAGTATTAATGTGTTGATAATTGCTACCAAATCAGTTATCACAAATCACATATTCTCTTCAAAATGGTTTGAAACAAAACAAAGAACCACACATCTCAGGAATTCCATTACTCACTAACCTTTTTCATTGGTAGTCAATGAAAATCTTTACACTTCAGAAACCCAGATTTTGTGTTCCTCACTTAACTTTTTCTCTTTTGAATTTCAAGTATCACCAGGAGTTCCCCCAAACACTTCAGTATGGAATTATCTGTTTATACGAATGATACAACCCTTAATGAAGCGTTCAAGGGAACTCTAGGAAAAACCTGAAGTATATATGTCTTTCTTTATCATCTGCTTCATCAAAATCTTCTACTTCTTGGTTTGGAAACGTTTCCTATGTTGTTATATTTATAGTGGTTTTCTCTTGTCACAGCAACGTTGTTTCTCCCAACAAATACCATCAACCATGCACTGAACCTAGACACTGGTCAAGTGGGAATCATTATGTCTAGCAGTCTCGATTTTCTTTTTCTTTTGTTAATCTTTATACTTGAATCATATATCAGTCATCTTTTTTCTCTCTGGAATCTGGCATCTGGCATGCAAATAATGTGGTGGTATCCTACGTAAGAAGATGTTCTTGTAATATATATATAGGTCACAGGTTGTTTTGTTAAAATATATACGAACCGTAAATGCAAATGCTCTTACTGCTGTTAGTTATGCTTAGGAATGAGTTTATTATGAGAATAAGCTTGACAACATTTGATTCTATGATGAAAGAGTGGGAGTATTTGTTCATTTGAAAGTGGTGGAAGTGGATGGGTCAGAAAAGAATTAGAAAAGCTATGGGAAGATACCATGGCCATTGGCAAGCACTTTCAATGGTATTCTCTTCCCATCTTTCCCACAATTGCGACCACATTCAACAACAATAGGTAATTAATTAATTAGTTATATGAAACTCTCGAAGAATCATAAATTTTATCTTAACTTATAATTGGTTGGATATTTTTTTTATTACTTTAGTTCGATCTATTAAAAATGTAATTGAAATCTTGTATTTATTTAATACAAGTCGATCTTATTCCTCTATTAAAAATTTTCTACCAATATTTAATCCATTTCATAAAAATAGTATTTAAAAAATTAAAGTTAGTTAGCATGACAATTTATTTATGGGTTAATTATGTTTTTTGTTCCAAACTTTAATAAACTTTAATATGATTTTGGTTTTTGTCTCTATATCAAATTTTGATCTTGCTAGGTTCCATACTTAAGAGATGCATTGATGTAGTTCTTCTCCCCCAAAAATATTAACTATTTTTTGGCATGATAACCGGTGAATCACGTTGACCTTTAAAAATGTTGATACATGGGAAAATTGTGGATTGCATCCAACATGATTTGTTGTTTGTCACATCAAAAAATAGTTAATGATGTTTGGCAAAAAAGACTACATCCATATATTTCTTAAGTATAGGAATCTAATCGGATCAAAGTTTGAGATAGGAATGAATTAAACTATTATGATTAAGGGACCAACAACATAGTTAACCTTTTATTTATTAATTCATCCTCAAGCTTTATGTTGTGTTATACCAAATACTTTATCTCAAATCACTTTATCAGTTCTAAGTATGAAAGCAATTTATGAGGAATGGGATGGGTTTAAGTTTAACTCATTTTTATAAAATCAATTTATTAGGTCTTGTTCATTAATGTAAGGAGTCATTAATCAGGGGTGAGACATCACACTGGGTTTGATAACCTTAGGTTATAATACTCCAGACATGGGTTAGAATTACATTAAAGAGTACTTCCAAAAATACCAAAGTAAAGAATATATCTTACAGATAATCAATGGTAGTACAATTGAGAGAAAAGAAGCCAAGTTCAATCCCAATATCTTAATTAGCATCACTTATCTTTAATTTTAAGCAAACCTATTTTCAAACTATAAAACATTTATCATTGTTTTATTACAAACTTGAACAAATCATGGATTACCATTTTATCAATCCAAATCCTTGTGGATGGGGCCTTATTGTGCTTCAATTGAACCAATGCATTTGTTGGATAATTTACACTCTAAAAGTAGAGGACAAACAAGTCTTCGACATCGTTGTTGGGGATTTATGCTTAGATATTTCAGTAATTTCTAATTAGTTTTAAGTTTGGTGTATAGTGTATAAATTTGTGCAGTTTTTAGTCTAGTTTATTTATGTTTTAAAGTTTTACTTTACTCGGCTCACTTGGTCTTGATACGATCCTATCCAGGAAAGATTATGATTGTTTCTGAATTTGAATCCTTAAGAGGCACGACACGAATAAATCAAAGAAGAACGCAAAATAAGATAGAGATAGGACGCCACAATCTAGCAGATTGATAAGTCAAGTGAAGATTCGCCACAAAGATGTTAATCTTTGATAAGAACCGGAGGCCTAAGCCAAGAACAAAGAGAACCCTCTCTTTTAATGAAATCAAATTCAATATATGACTAAAAGTGTCTACATTAGTTTCTAGTACCTTTATTTATAGGCACCTAAATTTAAGCAAACCTGCAAACCCTACAAGAAGGCCCAAACCCAAAACATAAAAGCATAAACTAATTATAAAAGAAAGTTCAAAACCCAAAAACATAAAACATAACTAATTTCTAAAAGAAAACCCAAAAGTTCATCTTCAAGTTCTTCTTGTATGAAATCTTGGGATAATCCTCTATCATTCCCTCCTTCTTGAAGAGAATTTGTCCTCAAATTCGTACCACTTGAAGTTTAGGAAATAAACTTCTATCGTACCCTCCTTCTTAAAGAGAATTTGTCCTCAAATTCGTCTCACTTGAAGATTCTTTATCATTCTCCTCTGTTTGGAGAGAATTCGACCCAAATTCTGAAAGGTCCTCCTGGGTCAAATACGCACCTTATAATGATATATTTGATGGCCCTGCAGTTATTGCACATCGACCCCAATCTATCTTTCATAGGTACCAAAATGACTAGAATAGCACAAGGACTCAAACTTGCCTGAACCGATCCTTTGTCCATAAGTTGCTCCACATGTTTCTGTATCTCTTTAGTTTCTTCTGTGTTACTCCTATAAGTTAGCCTATTAGGAAGGGATGCACCCTGAATGAGATCTATATTATACTTAGTACCCCTTTTAGGAGGTAAACCATGAGGGATGTCTTTAGGAAAGACATCATCATACTTTTTGAGTAGTTGCTCCATACCTGAAGACAAATAAGCTTGCACAAAAGAGAGACAAATATTGTTAGGCATAAGCAAATATAAAGGTTGTTTCTTAATCAACGCTCTGTTTATTTCTTTTTCTCTCAATAAAAAGCTTTTATCACTCCTTATTTTTTTACCTTCCTTTTTCTTGCCTTTTTTTTGGAATTTTCTCTCTTCCTTCTTTTCTCTCTTGCTCTCTTCTCACTCTCATCTTAATTTGTCCTCACAAACTTCTCTAGGAGATAAAGGTGTTAGGGACACCTTTTGCCCCTTAAACAGGAAAGAATACTTATTGGTTAGACCATCATGGGTTACCTTTCTATCATATTGCCAAGGCCTCCCCAACAACAAGTGACTCGCCTCCATAGGTACCACATCACATACTACCTCATCGACATATTTACCTATAGAGAAAGCAATGTT
>Ga0099822_1008353_pt1 | contig 13250 bp, 5 predicted proteins | sample CowpeawhiteBW_FD_76839 | JGI IMG/M metagenome (GOLD analysis project Ga0099822, IMG submission 76839) | Root nodule microbial communities of legume samples collected from California USA - Cow pea white BW | ecosystem: Host-associated > Plants > Roots > Nodule | place: USA: California | collected... | reverse complement strand
ATATATATATATATATATATATATATATATATAAAAGATTGAATTAGTTGAGTTATCAACTCATAACATTGCTTGAATTTTGGAATATTGTTCTTTGATATTTTTGGAAGGAATCTTGGTGCTGGATTTGTCCATGAAGATGCTTTGGATATCCTTAGTTATTACTTTCATTAGTTGTTCAAGAGAGACACCCTTCATGATTGTGGTAGTTTCGGTACTCATACATATTATAAGAAGTACGATGATATTTTAACTTATTTTTTTTATTCACTTTTAACTCATCATTTCAATCATTATTAGATCATTACATTACATCATTACAAAAAATTAAAATAGATGAGCTAATGATGATTAATATAATTGATTAAAAATAGGTAAAAAAAAAGGTTAAAATATCATTATCCTTATATACAAAATATTTGAAAAATGAGAAGCTAGTTTGATAAATTTTCTTTTTTGTATCCTTGGGGGATAATCTTAGTAATTTGTTTAAAAGTTTCTCAACAAATATTGGTGTTGAGTCTAGTGTTTTGGGTGAGGTTTTTGTTATTATTATTGCTTTGGAAAATGTTCTAAAAGCCTTGATTGGTTTGAGAATATAGATGGAGGAATGGTTGTTCATGTGTTCCCTCACTCAGCTTAGCTTATTGTGATTTGGATGCTTTAACTTTTTTCAATGATTATATTATTACATTAAACATAAGAGCAAAAGGAAAGCATTAAACTAATCTACCATGTGGGAGAATCCTAACTTCAAAAGTCAACGTCAATTTTATATATAATCGATATTCATGTTAGATTTTATGACTTTGTATTAAAATATCAAAACCAGCCAATCTGACCCCCTAAAAATGGTCCAGCTGTCCGCCATTTTTTTTAATTTTAATTTATGAAATTTTTTTTATATATGAATATTTAAATTTAAATCATATTTAATTATATAAACATTTTCTAAATTTTAAATTGATCAATTAATATTTTTAATTAAAAAAATTAAATATATTTATATATTAAATTATTCTATTATAACTAATAATTAGGATTTTATTGGTAAGTGTTAATGATTTAAATTATAATAATATTATATATTTATATATTTAACAAATTATAATACATGAAATTTAATCTTTTTAATTATTTTAATTTAAAAAAATAAATAAAAATAGAAATGGGTCAGTGGATAGGCTGACTCACCTTTGACTATTAATTTGATAGGTTAATCAGACCAAACAAAAAATAGGTAAGTGGATTGAAAATTCTAACCAATATACTCCATTATTGTTATTTATCTTTCTTGAGCATTTTCTATCTTATTTATCTTTTGCAATGTTCTCTCTCTTCTTGCCTTAAAAGCGACAATGACAATGGTAGTATAGTATGCTTGATTGGTGAAAGGTATTTAGGGCTTTTCGTGGTATTTTGGGTCTGCAACTGGTGATTATGGTGTGTAGGAAGCAATAGCCTAAAAATTAGGGACTAAGGCCACGCCGCTAATATTGGGCTTCTCAGTTTGGACTAGCCCAATTGTTAAATTACAAAAACAAAAGTTATAAGTGAAATTCGACTATTTCTTCTTGTAATTCATTTTTTCTTCTTGCACCCCCATAAAGTCCTCGGTTAAAAAATTGAATAAACCTAAATATATTTTTCACTCTTTCTTCTCTTCTTCTTGTCACTTGTCACCGAATCGCGTCATCACTAACTTCACCTCTAATTATATTTCCTTATCTCCATTTTTTTGGATATGCATTTTTTAAATATATTTCGGATTGAGAAATATATTTCGAAATATGTAATTTAAAATGCATTCTAAAAAATATATTTTAAGTTGTATATTCTTAAAGGTAATATCAAATTTAAAATTATTTTCAAAATGTACTGTTTTTAAATGTTTTTCTTAATTACGTTTTGAATTGTATATTTCAAAAAGTATTTTTACATCTAAAACAATTTTCCAAAATATATAATTTAGAATATATTTTTTTGAAATACAAACTTTATATTTGGAAATATAATTTTATATTTAGAAATACCTTTTAAAATATACAATTTAGAACATAACTTTAAAACATTGTATTTCATGGTATAAATTTCGAAAAATATTTCTAAATTCAGAAATATCTTTTGAAATACATGAGTGTGTATAAAATAAAATTCATTTCGTGCTTTTCCTCTCCTTCATGTTCATCATCACTTACCTCTCTCGCTACTAAATTTGGAATCGCACACACCATAACGTAATTATGTTAGAAATGGTTAAATATGTTTTTGGTCCCTTAAATTTTAGTGAATTTTAAAATTAGTTGATTTTAAAATTTTGGACCAATTTAGTCATTCTTTTTTCGAAATACGTGAATTTAGTCATTTTAATCAAATTTTGTTAAGTTTATTTGATATTTCAAACACGTTTCATAATAATATTTGACTTAACATTAAAGCAAAATTGTGTGAAACAGTATCAACAACTCAAATATAATCTTAAAATATGTACGAAATATCAAATAAACCTAACAAAATTTGATTAAAAACACTGAATCCATATATTTCAAAAGATGAAAGACTAAATTGGTCGAAAGTTTCAAATTAGACTAATTCTAAAATTTAATAAAAGTTAAGAGACCAGAAATATATTTAACCCTTTTAAAAAATAGTAATCACTAAAATTATTTGGAAAATAGTAATTATCATGACTTCTGTATATGATAAAAGACATTGAAAACGTTCAACTTATTAGATAGATAAATCTATATGAAACTTATTAGTCAAACGTTCAACTTCATCCCCACTTTTTTTTTTTTAATTTTAAGAAAGAGAGATAAAATACAAATAAATTAAAGGAAAAATATAAAATGAATAAAAAAGTTAATAGAGATGTGAATAAAAAGACCAATAATATCCTTCAATCCAAAATGGGGTGTGATAGAAAAGAAAGAAAGAAAAATAGGAATAAATAGATTAAAAGTCGAATGAAACAAAGCACACCATGTGTGGAATATTCGGCGTTGCAGCACTAGACAATGAATATGTTCTCCACGACTTTCGATTTAATTATATTTTATTATTAGAAATATCCGTTGTTTCAAAGAATTAACAAGTAAATATGAATTAAAATAAATTTTATGCATTTACCCTAATAAAATAACCGTCAACTGGTTCAATTTATTCGTTTTGTAATATTTGTTTATAATAAACTAACGGATATCTATATAAATTTTATTTACTATATAAAAAATAATTAATCTTTTTATTGATTATTTTATTGAAGTTATATTGTAATAAGTATTAATTATATAAAATCAAATCTTTTAAATACTTATAATTTAATTATTATAGTTAACGTAGTTAGGTTTTTGTTCTAATATAAGGGTAGTTTATTGGTAACATTTAGCTACCTCTTTTTCACCATAATTTAATATTTTCTATTTTTTTTAATTTTATATTATAATTTAAAAATATCATCAAAAAGTAGACAAACAATTTATGTACGGAATCTTCTTCTTCTTCTTATATATATATATATATATATATATATATATATATATATATATATATATATATATTTTTATATTTAAAATAATTTAAAAAAAAATAAATTTTTTTTTTATATTTTTTTTTTTTTTTATATATATATATATATATATATATATATATATATATATATATATATATATATATATTGTTATATTAAAAGTAAGTTGGAAAATCATAAAATTTTAATTTATGTACTTCATATCTTCCATATATTTAATACCATGGAATAACTTTTAGATTATGGTGTTCAATAAAAAAAGAATATATACTCCAAAGTAATAAGTACTTAAATATAAACTACTTAAAGATTAAATGAGAACATATAACATTGAGAAAAGAATAAAACTTTGAATTATATTCTTCATATTTTCCATTCATTTGATATCAACGAATAACTTTTAGATTCTAGTGTCCATAAAAAATGGATGTATACTCCAAAATTCTTATCCAACGATGAGTATGTTGCTAATTTATGTTTGAAAATTATTGATATAGATTTGTGTGGTCTACCAAAAGCATTGGATTCGCTTTCTTGCATCTATATTTTGCTGGCTTAGATCGTGGTAACAATTATGTATACTATAAAAAGGAAGTCCAACTTTTGTTATATATATATATATATATATATATATATAAATTCTTCTTTCATTTTGTTTTTTTTTTAAATTTTTTAATTTGGTTATCATATTTTAATTCTTTTCAACTGGGGTTCTAATTTTAAAATGTGTAACAAAATTCATAACTTTACTTGATTTTTTTATTATTTTTCTTTTAGTTTTTGTAAATTAACTAAATTTTCACATGTCAAATCAGTATTGTGACAAGAATAATGTTAGGTATTATTATCAGCGTCATGTCATATTTTAGTTTAATTCAATATTTGTTATTTTAGTCTTAATTTATTCATTATATTTGTTATGACTTAATCCCAATTTAGTCTTAATTGTTAAAAATGAACTAATTTTATCTCTCTCGAAATAGATTTACAAAATTGTTGAAGGACCAAATAAATAAAATGTATTAAAATTAAAAAAAGTTATCTATTAATTATTTTATACGTGTGAAAAAAAAAATTATAAACCAAAACCTTTTTGAGTGAAAGCTCCACAATGATCAATACAAAAAAAAAAACTAGTTGAGGATAGAAGTGTAATAATATATTTTTTAAGCAAAATAACCCACTCATTTTCATTTCATTGCTTAAGGCATTGAAATTAATGTAAATATTGTTATTCTTTTAGTATTTATACTCATATGGACCAAGAGGGACAAACACACTAAGATAAAAGAATTTTTCTTACATCACTTGGAAGAAATCTCTGGACTAGTATGCCTTGGGGGCTAATGTACTAGTAGGCAGAGAAAAGAACACTTCAGTCTACATGTCAGCATGAATCAAAGGACTAAAAACACATTGACCAATACTATAACATGGGATGAGATACTCAAATATTCACGTAGGCAGTAGGATAAATCACAGTTAAATAAAAGTGGATTAAAGGTAATTAAGTAAGTTGGGAAATCCTAAAGCAAGGTAAACCTATAGACCCTAAGCCCAACAAACAAGACCCATGCAAGTACTATATGTAGTCACTATTCACGAGATATGTTAGTATAATCATTTATTTTTATTTACAACATATCACTTACTTGAGTGTCAAAGTATCTTTATAGACTCCCTCGTTGAAGACATATCGGCATAAACAGCGCAAATAATATATTGACATGAAGAGAGAGAAGATAGGTGGACACATGAGATTTAGGGTATATATCGGTCTAGTAAGAACAATAATGCATACGCTATTAGAGCATAGCTTATAAGAACCACTTCTGCAACAGATTCAACAATGGACAAAGGATGGTCCAATCTTTGACTTGAAATTAACTCTAGTAATAAAGGATTTTGTAAATGACATCAGAAATAGATGAAAAGATGTTTAGACACAATTAAACACATATACTTTAATATTACTTACATATCTAGGGAAGAAAATAAGTGTGTAAACAAACTGACTAATGTATAGGAATTGACTCATGTGCCAAAGTTCTTTTAACTTTGTGGTATACTCCTAACTTGTTCGATTAAATTTCAAAAGTAAGTTTGGTTTGCCAAAATTTAGATTTGCTTAAATTGATTGTTTGTTTTTATATATCGTCTACTTTTTATCTTGAGCTAGTAGCTCAAAGATGTTTTTTATAAATAAAGAAACAAAATTAATATTACATGTACTTCATATATTCTTTACATTTATCACCATTGAAATTTTTTGTACACTATGGTGTTCATACATAAAGTAATTCATATATTCTTTACATTTATCACCATTGAAATTTTTTGTACACTATGGTGTTCATACATAAAGTAAAACAACAAATGTGTAAACTAAAAATTAATTAAAAAGTAGAAAGTAATAAATGTATAATTTAGAAAATAATAAAACATTGAATTATTCAGTCCATACTTTCCATGCATTTGTGACGAAGGAATAACTTTTAGACTTAGGAGTGTGTCGCATCCAAAATGGATATATTCAACATTAGAATATTATTAACGAAGATTTGAGTGGTGTAGCAAAAGCATTGGATTCGGTTTTCTTGCATCTATATATAGGGAGGCTTCACAGGTGCAGTTGAATAGGAGAAGAAGAAGAAGAAGGTAGAGAAGAAAAAGATAAGAGTTATTATGTCAAACTACTACGAACTCATGGCGGCTGAAATGGCAGCGAAATGGTCGAACAACGGTACTTCAAACTCATTCAACAACCGTGGCAGTGGGAGCCAAAATTTCTCGAATGCAAAGATCAACAGTGGTGCATATTCCGGCGATCGGAACAGGTATAACAGCTCAAACCACTACGGTGAACGTGTTATTCATAACAGTGGCACTTTCAATGGTAATGGTAATGGAGGCTTTATAGAGGGTGGCTTTAACTCCTCCACTAGTAACTACTACTATTAATATGCTGCACAATATTATGGTCTAATGTCTTATGTGTATTACCAATAAATGTAATGTTTTCCAGTTATCACTAAACTTTACTATTTGTAATGCTGCTGCTCCATAATAAAGACCTTTACGTTGCAGTTAATTTCTCCATTTAGATTTTTTTTTTTTCTGTGTGAAAGATCTCCGATGGTTTTTAATTGGTTCTTTATTTATTAACTATGTTGAGTTACCTCTACTTAAATATGAATTTCTTTTGATAAATACACCAGTTCATGATACAAAATATTTGAGTTAATTATATTACACATTTATTAAAAAAAAACTAAAAGAGACTTGTATATATAAGTTTTCTAATTTACTTAATAAACTATGATTATTTGAATAATTTCAATGGAAATTTAAATAAGAATGAGTATGATATATATATATATATATATATATATATATATATATATACTCATTTTCATTTTTATACTCAATTTAAAAAATTAGGTAGTATTATCTATATTTATACTCGTCTAGAACTAGTACATATACAAAGAATATACAAAGAATAACATTACATTGACACTTATAAATTTTGTATCCATATTATTTTATTTTTTAATTTTTCTTTTTCTTCACAAATATAAAAAGTTTTTATTTAATAACTCTTTTACCTCTGAATCAACCGGTAAACTTTAGTGTAAAATAATATTTTCCTATAGGAAAGAAAATGGGCCCGCACATATTCGACCATGACCCATTTTCAAGTACAACACTTAGGTTAAAAGCTGAAATAAAAAAGCATTACTCACTTAATGAGATCTGTAGAAAATCTTGAGGTCGTCGATTAATGACTTCGGAATATCTTATGTGTAATTGAAAAATTAAAGAACTTATCAATACTTACGACACAACTTTGAGTCACTATACATTAATTATGTATTAATCAGATTCAAATGTGAGGTCGTTTGTTATTAACTTCAAATAATTAATAATCATAACTTTGCATATGATTTCAACGAGGGAAGGTAATGAGTTGGGTTAGGTAAGATTAGTGCTTATTTGTGACAAAAAAATTTATGTCTTATCCGTCATACACCTATATACCTGTTTAGAAAATATTTGTAAAATTTTGTAAAATCTACGAATATACGTGGATATTACGAATATCTAAAAATATATATTTTATAAATTTTTTAAAATAAAATATAAATTAAATTAAATTTTAACTTTAATTAAATTGAACCTAATAAAATATAAATTAAATTTTAATTTTAATTAAATTTAACTTAATAAAATAAATTAATTTTAGTTTTAATTTTTTGCGAATAATGGATATCTATGGATACAAATGTTACGATACCCACACCTAATCTAACGGATATTAAAATGAATAGATGTTATTTATCACGAATTTTGTCCGCAAATACTATAAACACAAATATTTTTACCAGATATCCTAGGTTTAATTGCAAAAAAAGTCTATATCATTTATGTTTTCTCTTATAGTCTTGTTTTTTTGTCCTTTTTTTTTTTTAACTTCAGTTTAATCCTTTATAATTTTAAAGCAATTTAAATTTTTCATTTCATCATTAAAATTAACTCTATTAATAATTAAACCGTTTTAATAATTTGAAATTATCAGAAGTTGTCAAAGTTAAGCTATGTCTTGAACTAATTATGTTAAACTAAAATAACTTCTTTTTTTTATATGTAAAATTTTATCCTAAATAGTATTTATTTTCGTCTTGGAAAGATAATTTTTATAACACTTATTATGCATTAATATCATTCTAATCAATTTTTACTGGGTAGTATTGTCATAGAAAATTTAGATTTTCAATATCTCAAATCAGATTCATGATTCATAGGAAGTAATATGTATAATTTAGTATAAGAAGGACAAAAGTGAATATTAAAAAATCTCTCGAAACGAACACAATGCTAATGCTAATGTGAAACTCTAGCAACTTGTGCCTGGGTCAATTAATTATTTTTCTACCAGTTTTGTTTAAGTATTATATGAAAAGAAGTCATCTTTTTTTTTTTCAAATGTTTTCCCAAACATGAAATTAATATATTGGAAATAAATGATTGAGTTGCAAATTTGATTAGAGTTTTCATGTCAAGTCTAATTAGTGTTGTTTTTCTTTCAAATTTTATAAAACTTGAGTTTACTTTGTTTATTTATAACAAATTAACACTTTCTTAAAGTTTTTATAGTCTAATACAATAGCTTTTTCTAATATATGATAACTTAATTAAAAAGATATTTTACAATACAATACTTAAGTTCAATCCAAAAATATCATAATATTTTCAAAAATAATAGGGATTTCCTCATTTAGTATATACAAATGATTTTCCTATTTTACTCTTCATAATATTTTAAAATTGTAATACAAAAATTACAACAAAGGATATCAATTTAACTAAAAAAGGAATAAATTAAAATGTAATGGATTGAAAAAAAAAGATAATAAAAAAATAGTATTAAAAAGAAGTATCCGAGCACATCTTAAAATAAATTTAGATTGTAAGTATTTAGAATATTTGATTTGATATAATTAAACTTCTTATAAAATAAATGGATAAAATATTTAATTGTTTTACAATAATAAAATCTTTTTAATATACTCACTGTAATTTCTCTTTTAATAAATTTTAAAAAATTGCATTAGTGTTATTTCATGGTAAGGTTATATAGTATGAAAATTATTTATGCAAAATCTTAGAACCCCCTCCAGCAGAAGTTGCCCAACCACGAGTACTCCTTTTTTGCTCTTTTCTGTACCGCCGTTATTCTTAACGGGACACACTTTACCTGGAACCCTTATCTGGGACACTGACACCACTCTCAACCCAAAACCTTAAGGCAATGGGTTTATGGGTCTTTATTCTTATATAGTGCTCTATTTTCTCATTTTTGGTCAATATAGAACTTAGACTCACACTTGTATTCCTAACGGTCTCAACCACTCAATAATGTTACAAAATCTATTGGTTTTTGAATATTTTCTTAGAATAGAGTCGTTGGACCAATCCATTCAGCCCACGCAACCTAAGAATAAAGAACCCTGGTAGGATCGATCACAAACACCTGCATCTTCCACGCAAAGCAAATTGTCCTTATCATAACGTCTAATTTTTCTTTCTCTGTTAAAATATGAAATCAAAAGGCTTATATCTAACACAGATGCTGAAGAAAATTCAGTGGATCCAAATAAAAATCTCAGTAAAGAGGATTTATTCTCTGACCAAATAGTATGCAATAATTAATAAAAGGTTGTGTTTGAAGGTTTGTGCTAAGTTTCTTATTTGGCAATTGGATTTGATTTTAAGACTTCAACAGAGGATTGATTCAATACCCTGGCCATTATTAAGTGTTTGGTTTCAATGATTCTATTCCGTTTATTCATTTTGAATGACTTAGAAGAGCCAAGAACCCAACCCTTCATTCGCATCATATTCTCCGATGCTATTTTCCATAATTAGAGCAAGGTTCTATGGCTTTATAATAATATAAATATAGTGCCGCTAGTGCTCACAATAAAAAAAATATTAAAAGTTGTACGTGGACTAGAGATAAGATCGATTTACAATATATAAGTGGATGTAAATCCTCATCTTACAAATTAATTTTGTGGAGTTGAATTAAGTTTAAAGACCACTTCTAACGTAATATCAAAGCTATTGTTTAGAAAAATAAAATTAAAAGTCTATCATAACAAATTTTTCTAAAAACATTTTGTTCTACCCGATATACAAACAAATAATAGTAAAAGATAGTCCGAAATGAATATCAAAAAATTGTATTAAACTATCGATTTAGAATATATATTGATAAGTTATATTTTTATGTCATATGGATTATATTCATTGAGATATTATGGTTCCATATGGTTAAATGACATTAGTCTTACACTTATAAGATATTTGACACCAGTTTTACACCAAAATCTCAAGGCAATAGTGTTATGAATTTTTATTCTTATATAATTTTTAACTTTATCTTTTCTATCCAATGTAGGACTTTTAATTCACACTTAAACTATTTTCGACATATATATATATATATATATATATTCATAATTATGTAGCTATAAAAAAAAAACTCAGACATCCTCACTGCTATAAACTTCTTTGTCCAAATTTAGTTACATTCTCGTACTCGTATATCCAATGGGAACTGCGCACAGTAGTCACACTAATCTTGGAAGCGAATGCACTTCTTATGATGCAGGTGCCAATGGTAGCATAGCGCGTTGGGGAAACTCATTTGAAGTTTCCATGGGTCATAACAAAGAAAACGACCACACAGAGGTCTGGGCTGTGAAATACAAAACATGTCAGAAAAAGAACACATGTGGTTTTAACCTCAAGGCAAGCCGTGACAGCAACGGTGTCGAGAGCATACATTTCGGAATAGGCGACTTTGCCGACAACAAAACCGAATTCGCCTTGAAAATCACGAGGGTCGGTCGCGACGGTCTCCGAGGAGGGATATGCGGCATCGATTCTTGCAATGCTCCGGTGTCCTTCACAAGGGCCAAACAAGATCACACCATAGAGACAACCATTGTTGCGTACGGTTGTTCCTTCAGAGAGGGTCTTTTTGTTTTGGAGATGAAGAAAAAGGTTAACGCCGAGCATGCTTATATGGTGAACATGGCACACTATTATGTCACCAATGATGTTGGTGTTTCTGTTGAGGCCAAAATTCAGCGCAGGCAAAGTTGTTTCGGTGTTGAAGTGGAAGGTCCTTTCAAGCACCCCAGTGAAGAGTTGCGTAAGGTCCTTGTGAAAACGCGTAGAACCGGAGTTTGGTCGCGTAGTGCGTGTTCTCATTGCAACGTGGTAGCAAAGAGTGGGGGTGCAAAGAGTGGAGAATCTAATTCATCGTTGAAAGCACAACCAAGTCCCCAGAAAGGGCATGATGTAGTAGGTCAAATTTCTAATCATGCTTTCTCCACCAGTATCAAGGAACAATACAACAAAGGTCTTATCAATTCAAGTGGATACACCACAGGTTCTATGAATAATTCTATAATATTCATAGATTGTAATTTTTGAACTTGTGTTTTTGGGAAATAATTAACAAGTGTGGAAATGTTTTACTTTATGTATTTAAACATTAGTTTGTTGAAATAAAGAGATGGGGAATGGCTATTCTTCGATTAACTTCATTAATCCACTCTTACTATGTTTACCAAATCTGAAATTACAAAGGCCTCGTTTAATTGGTAACGTAATTTTCCTTTTGAGTAATTGTTGGAATTCTCACGTTGATTAAAATAAAGTAATTTTATGGAGATGCAAACCTTACTTTACAAGATGATATTATAGTCATTGTTTAAAAAGTCTATCCATCCTATAGTGAGATTTTTTGAACATTCTGTTTCATCTGCTATCAGGCCGCTAATAAACTATTTATTAATTTTTAGTTCCACATCCGAGATGTGTATACCTCGGTATAACGGGGTGTGTTGGAAACCCCCATCAAATAAAAATAAGATAATTTTGTTGGAATATAAACCTCACCTTACAATCTGATTTGATAGGATTGAGTTATATTTAAAAAGTCCACTTCTTATCATGAACCACATGTTGAAAGAACTTCCACGAGTTATGATGATGAATTGAGTTTTGACCTCTTCTTTGTTTTTTTGTCCGAGTGGGTATGCACTATACATAAAGTGTGAAAATTCCAAATAATATGAAGAATTAATTCCAACTAAGTCTTCCAATGTCAAGTTAACCAACCATGTGTCTCTTTTTCTTCCACAGAATCAAAAAATGGTTTAACTTAAAGTATGGACATACAAAATAGTATACGATTCGTTATAAAGAACTTGCAATCAAACATTGCAATAGATATCTTTTATCCAAGAAATTTAAGTATAGAAAAAAATAAATTTTGAAACTTATGATTTTCTCTATAAATACGTAAATTGAACAATTGTATGTAAATTTCTTTCATGATTTTTACTGATAATGTTTTAATAAAAATTATTTGATATTGATCCATTTTTCATATATTTTAAATAGCAATGAACTTTAAAGAGAGTTTTGATATAACACTCTTATTCTATATAAAAACTCAATATCTCACTAAAAAAATAATTTTTATGTGGACATTTTGTAATGATAAGAACAAAATAATAACAAATTCTGTAATAAAATTTCAATATCTGTGACAAACTCTATCTTATAAACTATGTCAAATTTTGTGACAAATAAATGTCTTTTGTAAATCTTACGTCAAAGTCATCACGAAATTATTTTAGTCATAACAATATATGTGATATCAATCAGGTGTTCATTTTTAAAACTGTGTCATAAACATAGTTGCAAAATGTACGGAGAGAAAAAAAGAGAATGTGTAATGATTTTTGTAACGACAACTTCGAACATTGCAACTGGTGTGTTGCAAATTTTTTCATAGACAGAAAAAATAGTCTCTAAAATAGACAAACTCTATTTTAAAGTGACTAAGAAATTAGCATTCCTTTAAAGTAAAACTCTTGTTGCTCTAAGCGACATCATTTAAGCACCACAATACTTGCTTAATACTTGTTTAACGGGTATCGCTAAACAAATATACATTGTAAGAAATGGTTAAATTAATTGAAAACCAACCCGGGTTATTGTTAAGGAACGAGAATCAGTGATCTTAAATTTCAAATATATATATATATATATATATATATATATATATATATATATATATATATATATATATATATATATTTTTTTTTTTTATATATTTTTTTTTTTTATATTTTTT
>Ga0099822_1008351_pt1 | contig 13252 bp, 16 predicted proteins | sample CowpeawhiteBW_FD_76839 | JGI IMG/M metagenome (GOLD analysis project Ga0099822, IMG submission 76839) | Root nodule microbial communities of legume samples collected from California USA - Cow pea white BW | ecosystem: Host-associated > Plants > Roots > Nodule | place: USA: California | collected... | reverse complement strand
TGTTTGATGTTGGTTATGTATAAGTGAGAAGAATCAAATTTTCTTTTATATTATGAAATCTATATGTGAAATAAGTGTATAATGAACATTTATTATATTATTATTATTATTATTATTATTATTTTATAAACTTTATCCTAATAAACTATTTAAAAATAAAAAGAATTCAATTTATAAGTAATTGAAATGTTATATTTTAATTTCTTAAAATTCCTAAAATCTCTTGCCATATTCATGTTGTTAAGTCTTTGGTTCTCTTTTTATTGCATTGGCATTGAAATTATTCTTATAATTTCTTAGTGTCTCTCATTTTAGTACACCTTCGCAAGTTGAGTGTTGCATGGTAGAAGAAGAAAGCCATTAGAGGAAAGGGCTATGGGTTACAACTTCTAATAAAGAACATGTGTTCCCCATTAGCCACATTTGGTTGTATTTTCCTTATTCCAATACTCTCTTCCTTATTCGCTGACATAGCTTTTATTCCTCCCTTTCTCTCCATTCTCCTATTTCGATATGCTAGATTAGCCTGGTTAGTTAGTCAAAATTTATTTACATTACATGTGTGTTGTCTTCATTGAATTATGTAATCAACTATGATCATTATATAATCATTTTGTCTATGTTTGAAAAAATAATTCACTTAATTGACTATGTGCATGCATCTAGTACATAATAAAAGAACTAGTGAGGAATTATTAATTGATTTCATTTTTGTGCATAAACTATACTTGCGTTTGCCCCTTATTTTGACTACATCTGGTACATAGTTTTTGAAATCAATTTTCAATCTCTTTTATTTCACAAATTATATTTATTTCAAGTCATGGAAAAACCCACACCAGACACCCATCGTTGAAGTGCACATTCCCTTCTCAGCCAATCCAATTTCATACTGAAAGACCTTGTCAAGTATTCACTGATTCGATTTATGTGAAAAAATTTCAATTATGTTTGCCACTTATTTAGACTACGTTTTCTAAATAGTTTTTCAAATCAATTTTCAATCCTTTTATTTCACAAACCATATTCATTTCAAGTCATGGGGAAACCCAAATCAAACACTTAGTTGAAACTAGCATACATCTAATGAGTTAGGGTTATTTAAGACCCAAATACAAATAGAACCCTAAAACTATGAAATAGGATACATTCAATGAAATAAAACACACAAAAACAGATAAAAACAAGATATACGAAAACCCTAAACTTAACGAAAAAGAACATGACTTTGAAAATAACAAAATGAAGAAAGAACGAAAACTTATTTACAATCCTTCAAAGTGGAACCCTGGAGGAACGAAAACGCCACATACACTCGTCAACAATGAATAAACAACAACAGACTAAGGCACAACCAAAAAAACACATAAAACACTGGAAGCAATGTGCGAAAGAGAAATGGACAAAGAACAATGTTTGCATTATAGGGGTGAGAAGGAGAAGCAGCACAAGATTACAAAGTGTTGAGGAAAATAAGAGACAAAAACTAGAAAAAAGTGTGAAACAAAGCTATAGAAGTTTCAGAAGTGAAAATGAGGTGAGAGAGAAATATGCCCTTTTGAAGCCCGGGTGAAAAAATTTAAACAAAATTAAGAAATAAAAGACAATAGAGGAACCACGTCAATTTGTCAAAAGTTTGTCAAATTTTTCTTTTCAAAATATCATTTCTCATTAGTTTTGTCTTTTTAGGTTTATACTTATTTAAGAGGCAAAACGTCTAGTCAATACTTTATTTTTCTTCTTTCCCCTTTCTTAAACAAAAGAATTCATCTTCTGTTCAACTATTTCTCATCTGCTGTTCTATCAAAAATCATACTTCAAGCGAACAATGTGTAAACCAATAAAATGAGAAAGAATAAAAAGACAATGGCTATGTTGATTCATGATCAAACCTACAAATAATATATATCGCCTTAATGGTGTTCATAATTTAAAACTCAATTGTTTTTACAAAATTCAAACAATTATACACAAAAGTTATGTTATTGTAACAGTAAGAATCTAAAAATTTAAAATATGTTGATGATTATGATGATGGTATGTTTCAGACACCTTGCCACCCATTCAATTATCAGCAACAGCAATGAACATTGATATACACGTCTATTTGATACCTTAGAAGGAGAGAGGATAATATAATGAAGTATTTGAAATAATACAATATTCATGCATGGTGTCTGCTATTAATTACTCAGACATGAAAGTTTACATACAATTCTAGTCCATGTTTTTAACTCAGTTTGGGAAAAAGCAACTCGCTGTTGTTATCAGATATGCAAAATCTCTTTCAGAGCCCTTTTCTTCAACTGATAGAAATCACTTCTAACACTTTCCATTGACTAAAAGTAACTCTATTCAACAAGATTTCTTTCTCAACTTTTACAAATTCAATTCCATCGAACCCCAAAACCAAACGGGCACTTAGCATTTGAAGGCACAGAAATCAATTTCACAGCTCAAACAAATTATAGTTGTTACCAGCTTTTCTCACATGCTCTACCAGTTCCACTGAATAAAGATGCAACCTAATCAATAAATAAAGAGCATTGTTTTCAGTTAACATCAAAGGTGAAGCATTAGAGTAGGAAAAGCAAAACATCACACCCAAAACACTTTAAGCTAATCATGCTTTCAACCTTTACTCCAAGCCGAATTATTGATACAAAATATAAACACTTTTACCATTTAAAATTACAAAACTCAACCAATGGAGAACTCTAGGTAAGCAGGTAACAAAAAACATATATCATTCCAAAGTCAGATAAAGCAAAGATATCAAGCAGGGAAAATAGAAGATTTTGTGCTAGATGTTTCTCCTTATTTTACCAAGTGATATTACAACAGTAGCCGGGTTGAGGTTTCACCCGCATACCAAAGCATTTACATCTACATAAATTTACATGTAGGCAAAGGAAAAAAAAAAAATATATATATATATATATATATGTAGATTTTTACCAAGTGGAAGCCATCACCCTTTCTCCCTCTATACAAGACTTAAGGCAGAGGATAATAAATCTGCTTGCTCTCAGCCTGTGGTGATGATGGCAGTGTAAATGGTGCACTTTAAAATATCGACCTCTCCCAACAATCTCGTGCATCTTTACTGTAACAAAAGTTGCAGCTGATACCCTCACACGATGGAGATTGGGTGCATTTGATTTTGCACAGCCTTGACAGAAGCTACTCTAGCTGCATTGGCTGCTCTGTTAGCAGCTGCTACTGCTCTATTCACTCTTTCATCTACCTTGGCCACATCATAGGCCTTCTCAGCTGCTCTTCTTGCTTCCTGTTTGTTCACAAACAAACACATTATTAACGATGAAAGCTCATGATGCAAACAAACTGTATGCAGTTAATTTTGCACTTTTTTCCTTCTATTTAAATGAACTAATTTGATACATATAAAAGACAATGTTTAAGTCTCTGATTTCTCTCAGCTTTTTGTCCATATGGAAAAATTGTAGACAACCAGAACTTTAGACAGAACGAGTGGCACCTCATTAATTATTGAATAAATGGGGAACTTTTACCACATTATGCTATTCAACAACGCATGAATGTAGGAGAAATCTGTGGAAATTCTGGCTAATTTTTCCTGTGTGTAACACTACATTTTTTATTGGAATTTCAGTTTAAAAGGAACTCATTCATATGCAGATAAGAAACCAAACATGGAGACAGAAATACAACGAAAGAAACCATTATAACAAATTTTTAGATTCAGTAATAAAAAATTACAAGAAGCATGAGATACAGGACAGTAACTCAAATCATAAGAACGCATCACAAAAACATTCCACATAAAAAAGATACTGTAAATTTTTTTCCTTCAAGAGACGCTTAAATTATCATCCCTCCCCTCTTATTTTAAATACATACATTCCCCACCCTTTAAAGATGAATATAGCTATACTTGAATCTATTTTAATTAAGAGAAAAAATAAACATTTTAGAGCTTTTTGTTTCGCTGTGATTTTTACATGATTGACACTATCAATTTCATGACCTTGGAAGATGAAATAAAAATGTCGATGAAATTTCAAAGCCAATAATAGCGCTATATAAAACTCCATTTAACCTTCTAAAATACTAAGTTGATGATAGACTTTCATAGTTAATTGCCGGTGATAACAGTTATGAAAAAAATACCAAAAATTTTATCGGGAGGCGCATTTGTAACTATTAAATATTGAGAAAAACTGTATAGGGTTAATCTCCCTTGTGTTTAAAATACACATAGGGTGAGTATATTTATAATAAAGAGTGATACAAGTATATATGGCAACCAAACATAAATATGGTAAATAGAAGATATTATTACAAACAATATCAACAATATCTACCAATATCAAATAATGTTTGTTTCCCTAATAAATAATAAACACTATATTTCACTAATTAACATAAAACGCAATATATCTAACACCCCCCTCAAGTTTGTGCATATATGTCATATCTACCAAGCTTGTTATAAATATAATCAATTCTTGATCCCCTTAAAGACTTAGTGAAAATATCTACTAACTTATCATTTTATGTTAACGAACTCAATCTTGATGTCTTCAAATACAATCTTTTCTTGAATGAAATGGTAGTTAACCTCAATGTGTTTGGTCCTCTTCTGAAAGACAAGATTAGAACTGATATGAAGAATAGTCTGATTGTCACATATAAGTGTCATTTGAGTAACATATCTAAATTGTAACTCTGGAAGCATTTGCTTAAGCCAAACAAGTTCACAAAAGGTTGAGGTCATATCTCTATGCTCTACTTCTGTACTAGATCTTGCCATAACGCTTTGTTTCTTGCTCTTCCAAGAAATCAAGTTACCATCGATAGGGACACAATACCCGAAAGTAGATCTTCTATCAAAAGGAGATCCTGCCCAATCAGTTTTTAAATAGTAAACAACTCTTGCATGGTTATTGGAACCATATAACAAACCTTTTTGTAGGAGATCCTTTAAGGTACTATAATATACGGATGACTACATTCCAATGATCTTGACATGGGAAATTAAGAAATTAGCTCACCACACTACCTACAAAGGAAATGTTAAAACGAGTAGCTATAAGGTAATTTAATTTTCCAACCAATCTTCTATACTGCTCAGGATCTGAAATAGGCTTCCCCTGATTTGGTAGGAGTTTGGTATTAGGATCCATAAGTATGTCAATAGGTTTTGAATTCATCAACCTAGTTTCCTCCAAAATATCCAATACATACTTTCTTTGAAATATAACAATACCATCGTTGGATGGTGCTACCTCAATACCCAAGTAATATCTAAGATTGTCGAGATCCTTGGTCAGAAAGGGGAGGCAAAGGTGTTGTTTCATCTGGGAGATGTCATAGTGGTCATTACCTGTAAGAAATATGTCATCAACATATACTATCAAGTAGACATATCCAACACTTGAGTGATGGTAAAAGACTAAATGATCTGTCTCACTTCAAGTCATGCCAAATTGTTGAACAACACTGCTAAATTTGTCAAACCAAGCCCAAGGAGACCATTTTAGGCTATATAAGGATTTACGAAGATAACATACCAATCCAAAAGACTCCCCCTAAGCAACAAATCCAGGAAGATGCTCCATATAAATTTCTTCTCACAAATCTCCATTAAGGAAAGCATTTTCAACATCTAGTTGATAAAGAGGTCATTGTTGAAAAGCAATCATGGATAGAAATAAATGAATAGAAACCATTTTTACCAATGGACAAAAAGTATCACCATAATCCAGTCCAAAAATTTGAGTAGCCTTTGGCTACAAATCAAGCTTTGAGGCGATGAATAGTACCATGAAAACCAACTTTCATAACAAAAATCAACCTACAACCAACAACAGATTTCTCAGATAGTAATGAGATGAGCTCCCACATTCCACTATTCTGAAGAGTACTTAGTTCATTTAGCACGGCCTGACACCAACTAGGATGGGCTAAAACTTCACTGACAGATTAAAGAATGGACACAGAAGAGATAGACGAAAGATAGGTATAAAGAGGTGAAGATAATTTATGGTAACTCAAAGTAATATAATGAGAAGAAAGATTACGAATAGAACGTATACCTTTACAAAGGGCAATTGGTAGGTGAAACAATTCTCGGAGTCGGAGAAGACATAATAGTTGGCACTTGAAGTGAGTCACTTGGTGGTTGTTGGTGGTTGTTGGGAACAATGTCTTTGACTATAAACCTAAAGAGGTGGTGGAGGATTGGAATCTAACGGTGGATTATGCACAACAGGAAGATCACATATAACAAGAATATTAAAGAAAACTCATCAGAAGAAGGACCCTTAAAGAAAAAAGAAAACTCATTGAAAGTGACATCTGTAGACGCAAAATAACGGTTAAGAGAATGAGAAAAACACTTGTATCCTTTTTGTGATCGAGTAAATCCTAAAAAAATACATTTGCGTGATATAGGTGATAACTTACCAAAACCAAGATCTAAATTATGAACAAAACATGTAGACCCAAAATCTTTTAGAGACAAGGGATGGAGAGGTTCATAAGGAAATAAAATAGAATGAGGAATTTTGTTATCTAAAACCAAAGATGACATACAATTAATAAGATAACATGCAATAAGAATAACATCACCCTAAAAATGTTGAGAAACCTATTCATGGATTAAAAGAATGAAGAGTTGTTTCAATAAGGCGTATATTATTGCACTTAGCCACCTTATTTTGTTGAGGTGTATAAACACATGAATTTTTATAGAGAATTGCATGAGAAACCATAAATTGTTTAAAAGAATTTGAAATATATTCACGATCATTATCACTTCACAAAGTTTGAATAGGAAAACCAAACTGAGTTTTAATTTCATAAAAGGTTTGAAAGATATAAAATAACTTAGAGCGATTTTTCATTAAAAATAACCAAATACATCTAGAATAATCATCAATAAAAGTGACAAATATTGAAACCTAAAGTTTTGGTAGAAGGGCAGAGATGATAAAGACCATGAGACTCATATCCGGTGTCAATCACCTGTCACAAACTCCAGTCCTGTAAACAAACAAAAGTTTTGGTAAAAGAAATAACAAAATCAAAAGTACTAGTTAGACGACTAATGGATAATAAATTAAAAGGGGAACTCGAGACAAAAAACATTATCAATGGATAAAAAAGGAAAAAGGTCAACAGTCCCAACACCAGGAACTAAAACCCTAAACCCATTAGCCATTGTAACAGAAGGTAAATTATCCAGAGAGAATAAAAAGGAAAACAAAGATTGGTTACTAGTAGTGTGATCAGATGAAGGAGGATCCACAATAGATGATTGTGAGGGAGGATCAATCTGAGCAACCGTAGCAGAACAAGGAGGATAACCATGTAATGCATAACACCTGTCAATTTTGTGGCCTAGCTTGGCACAATGGTCACACTTGGGACGGCCTTTGCCTGGTTTGCGAGAGCGATTGCAATCATCGCGTTGAGATGTCAAAGTCGAGGAATCATCGGCAAAAAACAGGTGGATCACTAAGGAGTTTACATGGCACATACAAAATGGTGGAACAAGTAGAAGTAAAATTGGATATAACAGGGGAACCTAAAATCTGATCATGAACATGGGAATATTTACCAACAAGTTCGTGTAAAGTCAAAACCATGAAGAACTTTGACCGTTGTTCTAATTCTTGGGCAGAACTAGAGGAAGGAGGTAATAAGTCATTAAATTCATGAAGAAGAACATGCATCTTACCCTAATAATCAGCCATAAGGTCTTGATTTCGAGGAGGAACTACATGAAAAAGGTTGTTACAAATACCATAAAGATGTTGAGTATCATTGGTATATAATAATTTAGCCTGCTCCCAGACTTCAGAACATGTGCCATAGGCACAAAACATTTGTTTTAAAGAAGATTGGTTGGTATTCTTGAAAACCATGTATATATGATATGAGCATCAATTCTCTTCTAATGCGGAAAATCACCAGGAGCAATATTAGTCACTTTTTAAGTAAGATGATCAACATATCCCTAACTCGGAAGCCAAAATTTAATGCCTGATGCCCAAGTCGCATAATTCATGCCATCTAACTTATCAATGGGCAAATGCACATTGATATAGTAATAAAGATTGACAAGTCAAACACAATGTGGTGGCAAAAGAGATTTCAGAATTGCAAGGGACAGCGGAAAACACCATGGAGGAAGACAGAGAAAAACCCTAAAATACAAAGAGGTCTAATTGGATTGAGACTAGATCCAGAAAGAGGATGACGAGGCGATGTCGGTCGCGGCTTTGAACTATTCTTGGAGCGTGGAGGTTGCCTGGCCAAGGCGATCAAAATCACGTGGTCGCCGGTCAGAACTAAGATTCTGAGACAGTGACGACTAACGGCAACGACAGCGTTTGCAGTGACAAGGGGGGACAAAAAAAATGCCAAAATAACCTTAAGCTCTAGATACGATATTAAATATCGAGAAAAACTGTATAGGGTTAATCTCCCTTGTGTCTAAAATACACATAGGGGGAATATATTCATAATAAAGAGTGATACAAGTATATATGGCAACCAAACATAAATATGGTAAATAGAAGATATTGTTACAAACAATATCAACAATATCTACCAATATCAAACAATGTCTATGTTTCCCTAATAAACAATAGACGTTGTGTTTCCCTAATAAACAATAGATGTTGTGTTTCCCTAATTAACATAAAACGCAATATATCTAACAATAACTATTCATAATTGTGTAGGTTTTGTATGTTGAAAATTAGTAAGGCGGTCAAGGGAAGGGAGTGAAGTTTAAGCATCTCTCAAAAGAGAGGATAAAGTAATATACTCAAAAGACTTATACATTCATTTTCCCTTGTCACAAAAATAGAAAAGCACCAACGACAAAATGGAATCCATCCAGACTAATCATTCTAGGCCAATGTCTTTTCTTTAATCATAAATTAGGAAAAACATTAAACAATAACTCAAGGTAAACTAAGTCACAAAGTAGAGTGTACCTGCACTGCATTTAGTACCCTAGAATGATTGACACCAACCGGAGAAACAGGATAGGTGGCACTCTGTGTGCTGGGAATGTCAAGGACTCCATTTTGCCAGTGACCAGACTGGGTTTCTCCACTTCTAAACGTATACATTCCAAGACCTTGCCTTTTGCCATCATGCCAAGATCCTTCATAACAATGACCATTTGCAAAACTATATACTCCATACCCATGCATCTTATCCGCAAAGTATTCACCAGCATATGCATCCCCATTTCTGATAATAGAAATAATATGTTACAACAAACATAAAATACTATTATCGGTGACCAACGAACAAGGAACCAATCAAACCACTACATAATTTAATTCAATGATAATACACCAATGATCCTTAGAAGAGAGGAACCCACACTCAAGGAAAAATCAGAAAAATGAAGAAGATTTCTATACAGTAAAAGCAACTACAAAAACACTAGAGAGGAGAAACAAAATGTAACACCCATAACCCTCTTTACTCCTCGTAGATACTATATAATTAATTACGATCTCACATAATCCCACATGCATGAATTCGCCATCCTTATCATAGTACTTTATCAGTTGCCCATAATCATTAGCATTTCACACCTGTCCACTCTCCATAACAAAATTATTCTTATCTCTTCCCATTGCCTGACTTGCCCATTGTTATTTCCACTTGTGACAGTATCCACCAAAGCACTTTGTTCAGAGAACAAACAGTCCATTTTGTTTTTTATTGACTGGTTTCCTTAAGTGGAATAAACAGGGAGATAGAGAGAAAGAGACAAGAAGAAGAAGAAGAAGAAGAAGAAGAAAAGACACCACACTTGTAGCAGCTTGCAAACTTAAACTACGTGTCATCCAAATGGTTGGAATTATTGCTATGAGACCTGAAGATCACATGGACATGTTGTGGAACACCATATAGTTTTAGAATTTGAGAGGTTTAAAGCACCTTTGAAGATACCTATTTCCCTTGGCAGCAGATACCTCTTTCCCTTGTAAACTGAAAGTAGCAATAATGAAGATAAGTCCTAAGAACATGAATACATAGAAATAATTTGTACACTTTAAATTTTTCAGTTTTTCGACTTTATATTGGTTGTCTACTTTATAGACAATTATCTGAACATTCATTCAAATGAATCAAAAAGGACTATAAAATAATAAGGAAATAATGTATTCCCTCAAAATGGTTTTCTTTTACTCTCCCGTGGTATTGATCTTTCTTCTATAGAAGGACATGACATTATTCACTAAGGTAATGAAAATGAACTCAAACAATATCATAAAATGCTTTTTGTCGCCTCCTTTACCTTTTATTTTCTATGGAAAATGTCCCCTGTTTTAAACAAACTCGTAGAAGATAACAAATAAAGGAATTATGCCAAACGTGATATCCAGCAGTACTATTTCATTACTGAATTGATTAGTCTACAATCTGTACCCTTCTAATCCATTTGGGTTTTACTGATCCAGGATAATAGAAAAGATTGCTACGATGGTCTTTTTAGACCATGGTCAGAGTAAGAAGCATGCTCGTTTTACCTACTTCACGGTTCATATCCACCAATACTATTTCATTACTGAATTGATTAGTCTACAATCTGTACCCTTCTAATCCATTTGGGTTTTACTGATCCAGGATAATAGAAATGATTGCTACGATGGTCTTTTTAGACCATGATCAGAGTAAGAAGCAAGCTCGTTTTACCTACTTCACGGTTCATCTCCCCCACAAACTCAAACTTACTAAGTTACTACTCAGTAGATATTTACTGATTTAAAAAAAAAAATGTAGTAGGATAAGAGGGAAGGATTTTCAGACTGATGTCTTGTATTAGATTGGTAGTCATACACCACAAATAAATTTGGCTTTCTATAAAATAGTGGTAGTGGATACAGGTGCTTTTGAACCAAGAGTATGAGTCTCACACCATCCATTCAGAGAAATTTGACCAACTTCATGCCTGCTGCATCTTATCTTTGATTTCAATACTTAACTCCCACTTATTTACTTCCCACTTATTTACTTCCACGCAGCTAGTCAATTGGCAGCCAAATGCCAATGCAGGTGAAATAAACTATCATTATTAGCATAGTATGTTATTGGTATTAGGTCCATTTACAACTTAGTTTCTTCCCGGAAATGGCTAAAGATACACTAAAAATTTACATTCCTAATAGATATAAGAAAAACAATGGCTTTACAATAAGTATATGATATATTATGCTCCACAATTAATACCAATAAGTACACAATAGCATCTCATAAAAACTACGCACAAAATCTTGCCAAAGTTACTCTCAAAGGCTTCACATATACAACAAATAAAACCAAAACAAACCAGCAAGCGATAAGATCACATCCACAAAAGCCGGCACAACACCATTACCATTTGTCAGGGTCCAAACACAGTCGGCTAAACAACAAAACAAAACCCATACATACACACACGGCAATCAAAACATTGTCAAGAAGTAAGAAATTCCCATAATCCACAAACCTAAGAAACCATAGACAAGTAAAAGACCAAACAAACCCCAATCACGTCAAAACACCAGTTACCGCGATTTCAATAAAACATTCACAAACTCGGTTTCACCATGAAATGTTGATTCCGGGTCCAAAATTGATCATAAGTTAAACCAACCTCATACCCAATTTTACTACCGTGTGACTTTCAGAATAAAAACACCTGATCATAAACCATAATCCATAAACCTCGTCACTTCAATCAAAACAACACTCACGCGCACAAACTTCCCCATCAAACCCCACCAACCCAACCATTTCCATACCTAAAATGGTAGTGTCCAAGGCCATGCTTAACGCCCCACTTGAACTCCCCCACGTACCTGCTCCCATCCTCGCACGTGTGCACCCCACAGCCATGGCTCTGCCCACTAGCCCACTGTCCGGCATAAACATCGCCGGTGTAAAACCGATAGACCCCAAACCCGTGGCGGAGCCCCTGGTGGTACTGCCCCCGGTACCTACTCCCCTTGGCCCACGTCTCCACCCCAAAGCCATCGTACTTCCCATCCACCCAATCCCCCTCATACCTTCCACTCATGCTGTAGTAGTAAACCCCACTCCCACAACACTTTCCTCCCCTGAACTCCCCCTCGTAAACGTCGCCGTTAGAATACGCAACCACGGAGAATTGAAACTCGGGCAGGGCAGGCCGGGCCCAGAACACGGGGAGCTTGAGAGCAGGCCGGGCCTTGGGCTTGAGAAAGAGGCGGAGGGAGGGGATTCGGGGCAGGGCGAGGTTGAGCGAGAAGAAGAGCGCGGCGGAGAAGAAAAACGCCGACAGGAAATCGAGGAGGAAGGAGTTCGTAGGGTGGGAGACGAGGAAGTAGAAGAAGGGGAGGGAGAGGAAGAGGAAGAGGCGCACGCGATGACGTAGGCGCCGTCGGAGGGAGACGGCTGAGGAGAGCCACGTGGCGGTTGCGCCGGCGCTTGTGACCGAGGGAGCGGTGGCGTGGCGCGGTTTTGGGAATCTGTGGAGGGTTTGGGATTTGGAGAGAGAGGGTCTTTTGTAGGGGGCGGTAGAGGTTAGGGTTTCGAGGTTGTGGTTGGGAGTTAGGTTCGGGACAGGGTGGGAGTGGTGGTGGTGGTGGTGGAGGGGGTTGAAATCGGAAGAGATGCCGGTGCTTTCTTTTCCGATCTGGAGTTCGGATTTTTTTTGATGCATTACATAAGGGAAAACGTGACTACTTGCTTTCTTCTTCTTCTTCTTACACTTTCACTGTTTCCTTTTATGTTTCTGTTTGCGTATGAGTTTGAGCTTGTTTTGTGTATGATGACTTTTGTGCGAAGAAAATGAGGAGAAGACGAAAGTGATTATGTGGGTGTTTTTCAGTTTTGTTTATCTGTTTCTTTTTTTATTTTTATATCTATTTATTTATGTTATAAATATGGTATAAATACATATTTGGTACCCAAACTTTTTCAAAAAGTTCAATTTGGTATCCGAATTATAGGAATGTTCAATTTGGTACCCAATTTTCTAAAGAGATTCAATTTGGTATTCTCCGTTAAGTTGGAGTTAACACCGTGTGTCCGTACAGGACACGTGTCAAGCCATGAAATTTTTATTTTTATTTTTTCAAAAAAATTATTTTTTTTTCAAAAAAATTAAAAACTGCCACGTGTCAGTTTATCATCGTGCCACGTGGCAGCTTACAATCATGACATGTGGCAGTGTAATAGTTGTTTTCAATTTAGTACCCTAATTTAAATT